>Ga0209337_1002081_pt1 | contig 14747 bp, 24 predicted proteins | sample LinPmetageLP53_FD_184044 | JGI IMG/M metagenome (GOLD analysis project Ga0209337, IMG submission 184044) | Marine viral communities from the Pacific Ocean - LP-53 (SPAdes) (version 2) | ecosystem: Environmental > Aquatic > Marine > Oceanic | place: Pacific Ocean | collected 2010-02-08
GCTAAGGATATTGTTGCGGAGGTCACGCGCTGGCATGTCGAGGACAGGGGATGGTCAGACTGCGGATATTCGCACATCATTTCACGCAAAGGCGAGGTCGGCGCGGCACGTCCAGAGCATAGGTCGGGCGCTCACTGTAAGGGCCGGAACGCCCATAGCCTTGGCATCAGTTTATGCGGGGGCAGGGGCGGTGAAGCAGACGATGCTTTCGAGGACAATTTCACACCGGAACAGGACGCAGCTCTGCGCGGTTTGATTGCGGATCTCAAGGAGAAATACCCAACGATAAACAAGGTGTCAGGCCACTCAGAATTTAGCTCAAAAGCTTGCCCATGTTTCGACGTAACGGAGTGGCTCATTGGGTAGGCCAGTTAAGTCGGGGGATAACCCGCGCAGAGCTTCGTTCCTTCAACGGATGGGACGTATGCCTGGGCCAGAAAAACGAGAAGGTGAAGCAACACCGCTCCTTCTATCTTTGCGAGCCTGGGGCGCTAACAGCAAATCGGATGCTGTGCGAAAGGGCAAGGCAATCAGCAAGCGCAATGAGAGGAAAGCGTAATGGCAGCTCTGACAAAAAAACAAAAATCACTAATGTCAAAACATGGTGAGCATCACAGCGCCAAGCACATGAAAGAAATGACGAAGGCCATGCAGACAGGCAAAAGCTTTTCATCAGCACACAAATCAGCCCAGAAAAAGGTAGGTAAATAATGTCTCTCTATCGGAACATTAACAAGCGTAAGGCCGCAGGAACCTCTCGGTCAAAAGAAGAAAGTACGATCTCTGACAAGTCATATTCCAACATGAAAGCCGGGTTTCCAAAGAAGAAAAAAAAGTCGCTGATTAGCAAGGGCCAGGGCTAGTCCTGCAACCCGCCGGTTGCGGCCCGGTTGCAGCGATGGATGATTTAGGATGCTTTTAAACGCCTTGACAGGATTGCTAAGTGACTGATATGCAACAGGTTAAGCACATAAAGTAATCCTACATACACCCCTAGTCAGGTTCAAGTCCCGCCGCCCGCACCATGTTTATCTAACAAAAACAACAACATAACCTATTTTCGGTTGCAAGCGGGTTGCAGAGAGTTGTTTTTTTTTAGCTTCGAACGGCGGGAATTAACGTAAAGGGTCTTGTATATTATCTTTTAGTGCGCCATATATTTGACGTAATCCGTCAAGTGCTAATGAAAGGTAAGTACAAATGTTGAAAGTATCTTTTAGACGTGCGAGAAAAAAACAAGGCCGAGCTGCTTACTGCGTAGATACCCGCGCAATGCTGGGCAAAGCCGGGCAGCAACATTTCTTTGCGACAAAAGAAAAGGCACAGCATTATATCGACACTTCGTTTAAAGAGTGGGTCAATGCTGAGAATGATTCATATACTTGGACGTTTGCAGATCTTAAAGTTTTCTACGGCAACCGCATAGAAAATGAATGTCGGTCAGGCGAGCGTAGCCTGTCAAATTTCGATGAAATAACTCGGCACATAAATCAGTTTTGTGCGTGTACTGTCAGCGGTAAACCTGTTGATGATATGCTTGTCAGAGAGCTAACCAAAGGACACATTGAGCTGGACATAATGGATCAGCTCCGTGTTAATCGAGCAAAGAAAACAATTATTAATTTAATGGGTAGCATAAACGGTATGATGAAGTTTGCCGCAAGCGCTGGCTGCCGTGAAACTAACCCCTGTTTTCAAGTTCAGAAAAAAGGTGATCCTGCCAAGAAAAAAAGAAAGACAAAAGCGGCCAGGATTCATCCCGATATTATCCGTAAAATCATCGCTGCAATGCCTGGCGATTGGCAGCTCATAACTAACTTTGCATGCAACATTGGGTTGCGTCAGGGCGAGCTCCGAGCTTTGACTTGGGGAGACATTCTTTGGCACAACAACCAGGTGAATATCAACAAGGCTTACAAGCATAGGGCTGGGGTTGGCGAGCCCAAAACTGAGGCGGGTAAAAGAAGGGTTCCGTTGCCAAAGGGATTGAAAAAAGCCTTGCAGGAATTTTATATTTCAAGGGGTAGGCCAGGCAACGAGGCTCTTGTCTTTCCCCATGTTCCGCAACCACAAGCGCCCAGGGTAATCGCTAATCAGTACGGTTCATTTGAGACAAAGGTTTACAAGCTTTCAAAATTGCCTGGGCAACCTGGATCCAATAAGCTTGGCAGCGCTTTAACGAACACGCATTTTCGCACAGCGATATGGCGAGCGTGTGAGAATGCTGGCGCTGAGCAAATTACCTGGCACGATTTGCGACACTTCGCCGCCTCAATGCTTTTGAAAAAACATAGCAACGATTTGTGGGAAGTAAGTAAGCGCCTCGGCCATGAGCAAAAGTCCACGACCGAGAACGTATATGGTCACTTTATCCAGGACGAAGTTGCCGAGGAAGAAGATGATTTGTTAGCGCTTGGGTAAATGAATAACAATTGATTCTTGATCTGTAGTAACTAGGGGGGCATCGCTCCCCTTTTCTTCATCCTCGAGCTTAAAGTGCTTATACAATAGCGCACGGCTCACGTAGGTCACACGGCCAAGCTTTACTGTGTCTAGCTTAGCCTCTCGGATCAGGCGCATGGTGCGCTTGTATGCTGGCTGTGTGGTGTCATTGAATAGGATTTCAGAGCAATCCATAACGCTCAATAATTTACCAGCCAATTTCGTCCTCCAGATCTGCGCTTGTCGCTGGCGCTTTATAGTCTTGCGGCGGTGCCTGGTAACCGCTTGTTACCTGGCGATCTGCATCATAAGGCTTGTTCGTGAACAGCGGAATATACGCGACCTTCGGAAACTCACGCACGTCAATTGCTTCTGTGCGTTCCGATAGCGTCACACCAATCTCTGCCCCGGCGTCTAGCAATTGCTTATAGAGATTTTCGCACGTTGCTTTCTGCGCTTCTGTCATCGGCTCGAATTTTCTAAGCTCATCATTCCAGGGTGTGCGGATATTCACGTACCCTGTGGCGCGATACTCTTTATCAACGGACAGGTTTGCTTTTAGTTTAAGTCGGCTCTTAGAAAAGTGAGGCATTAGCGTCTAACTCCTGAGTTTAATTCTTCATGTTTCATTGCGTAGTGATCCTTGAGCGCGGCCATTGTTTCGCGGTCAAACTCTGCTAGTTCCTCACGTAATTTTTTTGTATCTTTGGCCCATTTATTAAGCTGATATTTTTCTGAGCAGTAATCTATCTTGCGTTTCTGATCGACAACCCACACCTGCCATTGATCCAGATCCATGATCGGCGCTGAGTTGTGTGTTTGCGCTGGCTTGGCTTGCTCTGGCTTGGGCGCTGGGGCTGGCTTAGTTGGCGCTGATGCAGCGTTCCCGTCATCGTCCTCTGGCGCGAGCCCGACCATGCCCAGCAAGCCATAGCGCCGGGCGTAGGTGATCGCACTACCCAACCCTTGCATGTCTTGCTTAGACAGTACGAGGTACACCACAGAGCCCCAGGATGCGCCTGTGGTATGCAACAGCTCTGTTTTTACGTACTGACCATATTCATCGTGGCCGTTGCTCTGCAGGAGCGCAAAGTTGTGTCTATGAAAAGCCTCTTTGCATGCGTCCACACAGGACGATAGGCTTGCGTACTTGGATCTGAAATGTGGGTTCGTCGCGTCTTTTAGGACAGGATCACATGCACCCTGCGCGGCAATCAGATCCGCAATAGCTGTGCTTGCTGTCATTGGTTTACTCCCCACATTTTCTTAGCTTCATCGAGATAGGTCGGCGGTTCGTTCCAATGGATTGCAGTCCAATCAGGCGCGACCAGGCCAAGCAATTCCTCTTTAGTTTCTGCAGCTCGCAGAATGTTCTCTGTGGTTTTGTGCTGCAGCGCCATATCAGCAACAACATCATGCAAGTAATCGTCGCGTAGCTCGGGCGTGTTGTTCTGATCGAACAGGCGATAGTCGCTTGAGCTGGCATAGAGTAGCCAGGGCGGTCTATGCCCATTGAGAGCCCAAAACCCGGCCACCTGGTACACGTTGTTCATATCGAACATGCCAGTGAGTGTCCGAGGCAAGCTTGCGCTCTGCCATCCGCTCTTTGCGCGTGAGCTTAGACGTGACCATTTGGTTTTAAGATCCCCGCACCTGGCATAATCGGGCTTGGTGAAATGGGGCAGGGCGTTGCCTGGCAATGTGTCGATCAGATCAATCTCGCCCAGGATCCTATTCTCAAGGTGCATTGCTTCGCGCAGTCCGACCACAGCGTTCTCGATTACGTCCGGCAATTCTTCCAGGTACTTTTCTTGTCGGGCTGTGTCGTTCTCGCGCACAGTATCGTTGTAGTCCTGCGGCGTGTATTGCTTGAGAGAGCGTGTGGCTGTTTCGATTGCTTCTGCTAGGGAAAGGGTCTGATCAAACTCATCTGGCACCAGGTGCAAGTCCGTAGCGAGCTGCACGGCTGTCCCTGCTTCCATCGCTGCATTAGATCTGTTGTCGCTGAGCCTGGCGATCACACCCCGGGCATAATCTTTGTCGTTTTTATTAGCCTCTGGGTTTTTCAGAGTTTTCCAGGCGGCATTTATCTTAGGCCGCACATGGGTTTTTTCATAGATTTGTTTTGCGCGTGGTCTGCGCGGATTACTGTGGTGAAAATAGTTGTGTCGTGCCGCCCAATCTGGCGTGTCAAAAAGCATTGTAGATCCCCCGATTCTAGTGGATCTACGTTAAGACGTCTTGACGTTTTATGTCAATCGTTATCGTAAATTATATCAATTCCTCTAAGCAAAGGTTGCCAGAACGTGCAGATAATGGGTGTAGCCCAATCTAGTTTGAGGCCCCGCCGCATTTCTGTTTCCGTCGAAAGTAGATCTTGCCGCCACGGATTATATACAGTGTACGTGCCGCCTGGCTCTGGATAAATATGCCCAAATACAACTTCGCCATTTGTAATTTTAGCGTAGCTTGCTTGCTGTATTGTCTCAGTTGGAACAGCATTGTTCTTGATAGGATCTAACTGAACGACACTCAGAGAGTCTTTGTATTCGATCCACGGCCCATTGTATTCATCAGGCAAGTCAAATATCACAATGCCAAGCTCGAAGGGTATGGGGCCTGGCAAATATACGTTACCGCCGGGGCTTGTTTTGTGGTATTTGCTCTTATCTTTACGATATTGAATCCAATCACAAACGTGATCGGCAGCTTTATCGTAATGCACGTAACCGATAATCGGCGCTGGATCTGAAGCGAATAAAATTTCCTGTGGTGCGCAACCTAGAATTTTTGAATAATCTTCTGCGTCATTTAAAGAGAGCTGGATCTTTCCGCTAATGTGTCGGGACAAAGTTTCGGGCGCAACGCCCTTTTGCTCAGCGACAATCCGCTTGGTAATGCCAGATCTAAGAATCATTGTATTAAGGTTGTTATCCATAAACATATTTAAAGCCCCTTGTCGGTATCCGTCAACTTACTTTAACAGTTATAGTCATTGACGTATCACGTCAAGTGCTGGTACTCTTTACGCTATGACACTAGATCAATACCGCATAAATAATGATTGGAGCTATTCGGAGCTGGCTCGGCAGTTAGGCGCGAGCCACGCAACGGTGGCAAGGCGTTGGTGTTTGAGGTTCGACGATAGCAACAGGTTAATTCCAAATCAAGAATATATGGAAAAGATAATACTAAAGACAGGCGGGGAGGTAATGCCAAATGACTTTTACATCTCTCGTCAGTGAGGATGAGCTTCAGCGTCAAGTGATCTTGATGTTAAAAACAAGGCTTTTACCTGATACATTGTACCATCACAGCCCAAACGAAGGTGTGCGCAAAGTACAGTTTAAAATGAAACTCAAAAGTATGGGAACGCGCTTCGGCTGGCCTGACTTAGAGATATTTGCACCAGCACACGAAACAATTACATCTAAAAATGAGACTCTATTCATTGAGTTGAAGCTTGCAAAGGGCAAACTCAGCCCGAATCAGGTATCAATCCGCGACTCACTTATTTCTGCAGGATTTCCCTGGGCGCTTTGCCGTTCCGTTGAGGAAGTCGAAACCTTCCTGGGCGAACACATAAAGCTGAGAACTGTAGCATGACCAGGCGCGTTTTATGGCTTCCGCCAGAAATGCCAAACGTGACCAACACAAAGATCCGTTGCAAGCGCTGCAGAGGCCTGGGCAAGCGCTCACAGAGCTGGATGATTACGCACCCCGAGGAATACCAGAACGGGGATCCGCAATTCGAATGGGTGTCCTGTGAGGTCTGCGAGGGAACCGGGGAGGTCACGCTTGATGGAGAGCCCACACGCATATGAGCCTTGCGACGAGTGCGGTGCAACAGGCTGGATCTTGATAGAGATTTTTCACCGCCAGAGCTTTTCCCAAGACGGTGGATACATCGAAGAACGGCCCGAGCTTTGCGAAAAATGCAGGGGCGAAGGCAAGACACAAAAAGATACATAGCGTTGGGAGGCGCGAGACTATGAACAAGATGCTAGAGTTTGAACGGCAACAAGCCGCAAGAGGCAATCGCCCGGTACTGCCATCAGATAAACGCACGTACCCGAAGCACATGAATGAAGTCAGCATTGGCGTACTGCAAGAATTGCGCAAAGTGCCAGCGGCAACGACCTACTACATTGCTGATCAGCTCGGCTTTTCCACAGCCAAAGCAAGCAACTGTCTGAACGCCCTGGCTGCAGCAAACTACGCTCGAAAGGTCGGGCTCAGCGGCAAGATTGATTCGCCATATGCTGAGGGCAAAGCGCCGAAATCTAAGGTTTGGGTCTACGAAGCAACCGAGCAATAAAAAAACTTTGGTCTTTCACGTAATCCTAGGGACACTGGTGGACACTGCGGGACACGCTTAAATTTAGGGGATTGACTGATTTTTGATGGTTCGTAAAATCGAAGAAAGAAAGAAAGACACAGCTAAGCTTAGCGCTAAGCAAAGCGCTGAGATAAGCGCTAATGAATGGCTTTCAAATAACAAAAATCTTATAAAAAAAATTGCTGAGCATAGCGCTAAGCTTAGCTTAGCTAATTATAGCTTAGCTATTCGACGCGCGCGCGAAGAACCGCTTGAGCAAATCGAGCGCAGAGTCATGCGCCAATTAAGCAGACGATTATCCAGGGATCTCTACGAGCAAACGCAAGCTGAGCTACAAAAGCTTAGCCCCCTGGACGCATATGATTTCCTGGCAAACATGGATGAAAGGTTACGTGAATGATCGAGTACGCATGCCGTGATTATTACAAACAGCAAGTTGATGAAATTATAGAATGTATTCGCCAAAGCCAGGGCAGGGACACAGCCTGGGCGAAGAAAGTAATCCATGCAATGCAGGGCGAAATAGGCGAAGGCAAATACGTCGAACATCAGGCGCGGCGTTCTATTAGAAAAGATCAGTTACGAATTGAACGGCTAATCGAGGCAATTAGCTTGCTATTCGATAACGCAATCAAACCAGATCCAGATCCAGGCCCAACCCTCGAGGAAAAACGATTGGAAGGCCCTTATGGAGATGAGGACGCCGACACCATAGCGTTACTTAACAGAGCTTTGAAGCTACTGAGCGAGCCAAGGGGATCTGCCGTTAGAAACTTATCAACCAGGGCAAGCAAGGATATGAAAGAATATTTTTATTATCATAACGGCGAAGTCTGCAAAGAGATGTTCAAAGCAAAATCCGCAAAGGAATTTCAGCTACGTTTTGCCACCGGCAAAAAAACGGCTCAATTTTTATTCAAGCGCTTAAAGCCTATGCTCAATGGATAAGCACAGGATGAGCATGACGGAGCTCGACAGTTTCTTTCTCAGAGCTGCAGAAACAGAGCGCAAACTACCAGCGGCGTTCCGCAAGCAAAAGCTCGCGTCATGGCCTGAGTTTCGCCAGGAGTGGGGCGCTTACGGATGGGACGATTTCGTTGCACCTTTATCCAAGGCAACTCCTGCAGACGTTACATGCTTTGAGCAAGCTTTGTTGCTAGGCATCCGCTACATGGACGAGGACGATAGACGCCTGGTGTGGGCTGTGGCTCACAGCGCGGCGTTTCGAGAGAGAGGCCCTAAGTGGACTAAGCTTGGCAAGATGCTTGGCGGCAGGGATGCCAGGGCGGTCAAGCGTATGTATTACGATGCTCTGGTCAGATTATACTATAAGATCCCGCCCGATGATGATGACGAGATCTTAGCAAAGGTTTTTTAAAGATTTATTTATTTATAATATCTGCAAGCTGTTTTTCTGCAGTAATCCGCATTTGTTTGGCTTCATTGGCTCGGATCTCATAGATAGCGAGCCCGGTATTCAACGCACGGATCCGCAAATAACTTTCTTGTTCCTGGCAATCTTCAATCGCCTCTTGCAAGTTCTCGGCAATCAATTGCTCGAGGTCTGTCTGTCTCGATCCTGGCATGCTCGCTGCGCCCTGGTCGAATAAGTCTGTCTGCATTGTGTATCCTCTCAGTAAGTGCCAGTGCCGTTGAAAACGCCCTGGATGGTTTCATCTGCAGCAACGCCACGCGATGCGAGCTCTGCATCGTAAAGGCGCAGGATATAGTGGTTGTAATGGCTTTTGCTGTGACCCAGGCAATTGCCATAGGTTTCCCAGGTATTAGCTCGGCGCTGTTGCAGATCCTGGATAGACAGATCAGGAATAACGCCAGTGGTATATTCAAAGCTCATATGTGCTCCTTTCTAAGCTATTGTTACTTATTGTACCGTGGTCTTATGAATGCGGCCTCGGAAGGCCGCCGACAAAAGATCAAGCAATCCGTACAGCCTGGGGAGCTCCGTCACCGTCGTAGTGGTAAATGGCATCGTTATGACCAGGCAAAGACCGGATCATGTCGCTTATCAATCTGTTGACGTGAGACTGATTTACGTGGCTGTCCCGATAACCGCCGCCGTTGTAAGCTGCAGCCTCGCAAGCCTGGTAATCGTAGCATTGAGCCATCCGAATAATGTCTATGGCTCTCAAGCTATAATCAACGCACCGACTAGCTTGAACGCAACCGGCAACGTAGTCAGTGAAAGAACAACCAACTAAAAACTCTGCGTCATGCTCATCGTACCGCTCGATCAAAGCATTGATATTTGCCCAGGCTAATGCGTAAGCCCATTGCTGAGCGTCAGGCTGAGCCTCGCCAAGCCATATATTATTCTCTGCAAACCGAATTGCTAACTGCCCGATGTGGGCCTCATTGCAAGCAAATGCTGACATATCTGTGTCTCCTTTTCTGGGGTTTCTGGGGGAACGAGCTGGATCCGAAGATCTTTGCTACACCTCATACATAGTAAGCTTGACGCATTCCGTCAAGGGGTAATGATAAAATAAATCAAGAAGCTTGCGCGGATGTTCTGAATGTGTTAGCGATTAGGATATAATCGCCCAGCTTTTGCGATTTGTCCTACTGGCTACTCAACATTTACTTCTCTGACTACACAACTCAGCCCGATAAGCTCAGCGCTTGTCGGGTTTTTTCATGGAAAGATCCGATGGTATCCCGAAGCAACATCAACAAGAAAGTAATGCAGCAAATATGCGATCGCATTGCGCATGGCGAAAGCCTGTTGACCATTGCAGCGGATCCAGATGTGCCAACAAGCTATGCTGCAGTTACTCGCGCAGTGCAGAGAAATAACGACTTCTATGAAATGTATCGCCGCGCTCGATCGCTACAGGCAGAGTTTTACTTCGATCATATCACGGACATAATGATGTCACCGCTTCCCACATTCGAGGACAATCGCCAGGCAAACGCATACGTTACGAACAACCGCAACAAGGTCGACGCGCTTAAGTGGGTCATCGCAAGGATGCAGCCCAACGGCATCAGGGATAAGCGTGAGGACGCGCCGCAAAACTCAGCTATTACGATAAGCTGGCAGGGTAATGACGTGGCGGTCAGCACAACAGACGATAGCCAAGCTTCACCAGGGACAGAATAGAACAGACCAGGGACTTCGATTGACCAGGCAAGATTGAGATGCAGAGATTGAGTTGGTCATCAGGGTCATCAGGGTAACCAGGGGATTTCCGTATTCCCTAACGTACAGGCGAGCGAGCTACGCACAGGAAGCCAGATCATAGCAAGCCTGGTCAGATCCTTGCAACCGAGCTGCAACCCAGGGGGGCTAAGCTCCTGTAATCATTGGCGCAAGCGGCGGGTATTGACCCCGTTTGCCCGGCGATCCGCCGGTTTTCGAGGCCCAGCCGACCCCACCCCCGCCTCGCGGGCCGCGCCCGACTTTTGCTATAAGACCCGTAAATAAAACACACACATCCAGGATGCTTATGGAAATCGTTATACCCTACGCACCGCGAGCGCTGCAGGCTCAGCTTCATGCTGAGATGCAAGCGAGGCGCTGGGGCGTTGTTGTTTGTCACCGTAGGTTTGGCAAGACTGTCTGGGCTATTAATCATATTCTTCGCGATGCTTTAATGAGCTCTAAGCCCAATCCTCGGTACGCTATGATGGCTCCTACGTATCGTCAGGCTAAGTCTGTTAGCTGGGATTTGCTTAAGCAGTATGCTGGGTCTATTCCTGGCGTGAGGTTCAATGAGACTGAGCTTCGATGTGATTTACCTAACGGCGCTAGGATAAGCTTGTTAGGCGCTGAGAACGGCCAGGCATTGCGTGGTCTTGAGCTTCATGGCGTTGTGATGGACGAATACGCTAACATGCCTGAGAGCGTCTTTCCCGAGGTCATACGGCCAAGTCTGTCAACGTCTAAAGGTTGGTGTTGTTTCATTGGCACCCCGCAGGGACATAACGCTTTCTATGAGCTCTATGAGCAGGCCAAGGGCGATGATGAATGGCTTGCTGTAGTTCACAAGGCTTCTGATACGGGGTTGCTTGATCGCGAGGAACTAGAGGCCGCTCAGAAGATGATGAGCCCCGATCAGTATGCTCAAGAGTTTGAGTGTTCCTGGCAAGCGAATGTGCCTGGGAGTATTTACGGCAAGGAGCTTGAACAGGCTGAGGACGATGGGCGCGTTACGAATGTGCCGTATGATCCTGCGTTGCGTGTCTCGACGTTTTGGGATCTCGGCGTAGGCGATAGCACTGCGGTATTCTTTGTGCAGACTGCCGGGCGAGCTGTTCATGTGATTGATTACTATGAAACGCGAGGCGAGGGCTTGCCGCACTATTGCAAGGTTTTGTCTGACAAGGGTTATTTATACCAGGATCACTTTGCTCCGCATGACATTGAGCAAAGGGAACTTGGTAGCGGGAAGTCCAGGCGAGAGATTGCTTATGATCTTGGGCTTAACTTCCGCGTGGTTCCTAAGCTTGGGCTAGAGGATGGCATACATGCAGCGAAGATGCTTATCCCTAAGTGCTGGTTTGACAGAGATAAGACGAAGGTAGGGCTCGAGGCTCTCAGACAGTATCACAGGGCTTATAACGAGCGCACACGGACGTTTAGAGCGACCCCTGTGCACGATTGGTCATCGCATAGCGCAGATGCGTTTAGATACCTGGCTGTAGGCTTGAGACTTGGAAACAACAAAATGCGAGCGCCACAGCAACAGGCGTTGAATAGCTATAACGTCTTTGCGGCGTAGGAGGTAGATATGGGTGGTGATTCAAGTTCAGCGGGTGATAGCTCGTCAGAAAAAAAGGCCAAGCCAGCGCCTACTTACAGAAGTACGGCCCCTGCAACGAGCCTACGTCCCAGGTCAAGACCGTCTAGTACCCCTGCATCAACCACGCTCAAGAATATGCCGGGCGCATTAGCTGAGGATATAAAGATCGGCTTGGGGCAGATGGAGCCAACTCAGGGCTATTATGAGCGCACGGCTGCAAGAAAAAAGTTTGAAAAGGATCAAGCTGCATCATATGGCGGCGATAATAACCCACAACCCAGGCAATCAACGATGGCTCGGGCTGCAGCGCCTAGCTATGGCGTTGGTGGCGTAGGATCTGCGCCTGATTTACCTGATCCTGATGCCGTGGGTGAGACTGAGCAAGCCTTACTCGATGCAAATAGAAAAGGCAGATCTTCAACGATTGCCACAAGCCCGGCTGGGTTGCTTGCTGGTGAGGATAGCGCACGCAAGAAACGCTCTCTCATGGGTGGATTAATCAGATGATGATGATGAAAAAGCGCAATATTGCCGGTGAAATGGGCGCGAAAGCCTCTCAGCCAGCAAAGCGCAGGGACACCGTGGATCCGCTCGAGCGTCTTAATCAAAAGATGGCTGGCAAGGGCAAGGGCGGTGATCCTAAGAAAGCCAAGAGGCGATCAATGATGCAACAATATGGGCTGTATTAATGCAAGTTAAGCCAATGGTTGCCAACCTGGACAGGCGCTTTCAGCAATTACAAACGCAGCGCAGTAACTGGGAAAGCCATTGGCAGGAGCTCGCTGACTTTATGTTGCCCAGAAAGGCAGACATTACCAAAAAACGCACCCAGGGAGACAAGCGCACAGAGCGGATCTTCGATGGCACTGCAATACATGCTGTAGAATTACTTGCCAGCTCATTGCATGGCATGCTCACAAGCCCCTCAACGCCCTGGTTTAGCATGCGATACAGGGATCCTATGCTGCAGGGCGATGACGAAGCTAATGAATGGCTCGAGCTTGCCATTGATCAAATGTATCAACAGTTCAATCGGTCTAATTTTCAGCAAGAAGTGCATGAATTATATTATGATTTGGTGACTTTTGGAACGGCGGCAATGTATGTCGAGGGCGATCAGGACGGATTGCGGTTTCAATCCAGGCATATTGCTGAGATTTACATATCGCAGAATAGTAATGACAATGTGGATACGGTGTTTCGCAAGTTTCGTCTGTCTGCCCGGGCAATGGCTCAGCGGTTTGGCGAAGATAAGCTTCCCCAGGCATGTCTTAAAGATCTAAAAAACGATCAATATAACGAGCACGATATAATTCATGCGGTGTTTCCTCGAGGTGAAACAACCGGCAAGCTTTCCAAAATGTCTAAGCCCTTTGCCTCTGTGTATTATCATGCAGATACAAAGATGCTTTTGAGCGAAGGCGGCTATGACGAGCTATGTTTTTGCGTCCCGAGAATGAGCAAAGATAGCACGTCAAGCTATGGCAGATCTGTCTCGATGAACGCTTTGCCAGATACGAAAATGTTGAATAAAATGTGCGAGGTTACAATCCGCGCAGCGCAGAAACAAATAGATCCACCGCTAATGGTGCCAGATGATGGTTTTGTTTTGCCGGTGAGGACAACGCCGGGAAGCTTGAATTTCTACAGGGCTGGATCCAGGGATAGGCTCGAGCCCATGCAGATCGGCGCGAACAATCCCTTGGGTTTGGCGATGGAAGATCAGCGCCGTGAAGCAATTAACAAGGCGTTTTTCATAGACCAAATTCTAAGCCAGGGCGGGTCGCAGCAAACTGCAACGGAAGTGCTGCAGCGCAACGAAGAACGCATGAGACTGCTCGGGCCTGTGCTCGGGCGTCTCCAAAGTGAGCTACTGCAGCCCATGATTTCACGGTGCTTTGGCTTGCTACTCAGGGCGGGGCTGCTCCCAACCCCCCCTGAGGCTTTACAGGGCCAGGATATAGATATTGAGTATGTATCTCCCCTAGCAAAAGCGCAAAAGCTAACGGATCTGCAATCAATGTTGCGCGGGTTCGAGGTGCTTATGCAAGTTAATGAAATAGCGCCCGTAATGGATTATCTCGATTCAGACCGCTTGGTAAAATACCTGGTCGATATAACAGGCATACCGGCCCAGGTCATTAGATCTGACGCGCAGGTTGCTGAAATCCGAGAGGCCCAGGCGGAAGCAGAGGCCGCGCAAGCGCAGCAACAGCAGCAAATGATGGCCGCAGAGCAAATGCAAAAGGCCGCGCCGATGGTTAAGGCTGTGGGTGGATTGCCCGGTGGTCTGCCGCAATGAAGAAAATAGAAGATGTAAAGCGCTCGTACCGTCTTGTTTTTAACTCAGACGGTGACGGAGATATTGTCCTGGCAGATCTTAAAGCCCGGCTGAACTACGATCAAACAACCTTTGTTCCTGGCGACCCTTATCAAAGTGCTTTCCTTGAAGGTCAACGCAGCGCCATGCTGCATATCGCCAGGATGATCACCGAGGAAAGCAAACCAAAAGGTAATTAAACATGAGCGACGAGGCAATCCCGGCAGAGGGATCTCAAGAGATAGCAATGGAAGCCCCGGTTGAGGTAGGCTTTTTAGATACCCTAAACGAAGAAAACAGAGGCAACCCGAGCTTACAAAAGTTCAAAGACGTTAACAATCTTGCGAAATCATACACGCACCTGGAACGGATGGTCGGCGCTGATAATATGGCCCGGCCTTCTGAGAATTGGTCTGACGATCAATGGAGCGAGTTTTACAACGCAAGTGGTAGGCCCGAAGCGCCAACCAAATATGAAATTAGCCTGGAAGGAAAGCTTGGGGATAGCACACTCGAGGCGTTCCGAGAAAGCGCACATGAGGCAGGGCTTAATAACAAACAAGCCCAATCTATCGCGTCTTTCATGGATGGCTCCTTGGAGAAAATGGAAGTTGAGCGGTACGATCACGCTGAAACACTGACGCGTGAAGGCGAGCTAGAGCTAAGGCAAGAATACGGCCCGGCTTTCGATCAACAACTACAGCTCGCAGAGGGCGCAGCCAGGCAATTGCTTGGCAACAAATCGGAAATGCTTAATGAAATCGAGCTCGCAGATGGCAGATTATTGGGTGATCATCCTGATATTATCCGCATGTTTAGCGCGTTTGCCAAAGAAATTGGCGAAGATAAAATAATCGGTGAACCCACTGAGCTTGTTATGACC
>Ga0209337_1002083_pt1 | contig 14740 bp, 10 predicted proteins | sample LinPmetageLP53_FD_184044 | JGI IMG/M metagenome (GOLD analysis project Ga0209337, IMG submission 184044) | Marine viral communities from the Pacific Ocean - LP-53 (SPAdes) (version 2) | ecosystem: Environmental > Aquatic > Marine > Oceanic | place: Pacific Ocean | collected 2010-02-08
ACAAGGGTTAACACCTATAGCTCCAGCTGGAAACTTTAATGTAAGCGATCTAGTGTTAAGGGATATGAGAACTAATATTAAAAAAGCCTTATATAATGACATGTTAGGCAATGCTAATGAGAAAACACCTATGTCAGCTACTGAGGTAGCAGAAAGACAAGCTGATTTATCTCGTCAAATAGGCGCAGCCTTTGGAAGATTACAATCAGAAATGGTAACACCTGTACTACAAAGAGTAGTTTATATCCTTAAAAAGCAAGGTCGTATTAAAATACCTTCTATTAACGGTAGAGAAATAAAGGTTCAGTCCTCTAGCCCACTAGCACAAGCACAACATCAATCAGATGTAGCTAATATAGATAGATTTTTAGCAATGATACAAGGCAGAGTAGGTCCAGAACTTATGAATATCTTAATAAAACAAGATGAAGTAGCTAAGTATGTAGCTAAAAAGTTAGGTATTCCAGAGGAACTCATACGTTCCAAAGAAGAAATGCAAGAAGCTGCGCAACAAATGCAACAAATGATGCAACAACAACAACAACAACAACAATCTCAGGAGGAAGCACCTCCCGAACAATAAGGAGTAAATATGTCAGAGAAAAAGCCCAATATGCTTATAGGTTTAGATAATTTGCAAAGAAACCCTAAAGATGAGGAGAACTTAAATACTTTGTTTTACAAAATGTTCAACACGGATGGTGGTTCTTTTATTCTTAAGTATCTTAAATCATTAACCCTAGAAGCAGTAGCTGGTCCAGAAGTAACGGATCAACACTTAAGGCATTTGGAGGGACAACGCTATTTAGTAGGTCTTATCCAAAGAAGAGTTAACAAAGGCGTAAGCCAAAACAAAGTACAGGAGAATATTAAATGAGTGAAGAACAAGTAGAGTCGGTAGAAGCACCAGTTGAACAAGCTGAAGCTTCATCTAATCCAGCAGAACAAGTAATGGAAAGACCTGAGATTATTCCAGAAAAATTTTGGAATTCAGACTCAGGAGAAGTTAATCTAGAAGATATGGCTAAATCATATGCTCATTTAGAAAAGTTTGCTGGTGGTAAAAAAGATGAAATGAGAGATGCTATTCTTTCTGAACTAGAACTTGACGCTGCCGAAGGGTTGCCTGAAGACGCTAAAGCATATGTTTTACCTAAGTTAGTAGAAGGAATTGATGAGGAAATGGTTGAGTCAAACCCATTAACAGCTTGGTGGAGAGAAAAATGTCATTCTACAGGCTTAGACCAAGAGCAATTTGAAGACGGTATTAATCAATATGTTGATATGATGCAGTCTGGAATGGGAGATCCACAGGCTGAGCTAGATAAGTTAGGAGAAAATGCACAAATTAGAGTAGATTCTATTAACGCATGGGCTTCATCTTTCTTTCCACCTGAAGAATTTGAGACTATTCAGAATACTTTGGGTACTACTGCTGAAGGAATATTGGCTTTAGAAAGAATACAGGAGTCTCAAAAGTCTAATATGAGGCAATCAGAACGATTTGCTCAACCAGAAAGAGAGTTAAGTGTAGATGATGTTAAGCAAATGATGACTGACAAACGTTATTATGACCAAAGACATAGAGACACTTCTTATGTTAAGCAAGTAGATGAGGCTTGGGCTAGACTCAATCGTGCCGGCAAAGCTTAATGCTTTATGTAGAAAAAGGAACGCCAGCTCACGCTTATGAGTTGGCATTCAAGTTACGTCCTTTAGATAAGTTTGAGGTAGCTTTAGGTGGGCACGATCCATTAACGGCTCTTATAAATCCTTTTAGATATACCAGAGATAACGTAAACACCTATACTGTTTTAAAAGACGGTAAAGCATTAGCTATGTTTGGAGTCGTTTCTAACAAACGCAACCTTAAGCATGGAACAGTATGGATGCTATCTTCAGAAGAATTAGATCCTTACTGGTATTATTTTACAAAACGTACTAAAAAATGGGTTGACTATTTTCTTTCTGATTACGAATATGTAGCTAATTGTGTAACAATTGAGCATAAAACTAACATAAAATGGCTAAAATGGCTTGGTTTTAGCTTTAATTCAAAAGAAATACTAGTCAAAGACGTTAAAGTATTGTATTTTTATAAGAAGATACAGGGCGTATCTAAAAACATACAGCCCGTTTTAAATGATCTCGGTCCAGTTTGGGCAACCGAAGAGAAGTTAGATAGGACAACTGGTTAATTAACTTTAAATAGGAGCTTAACATGGCAACGCAAATTTCAACGGCGTTCATTAAGCAGTTTGAAGCCGAAGTCCACATGGCTTATCAGAGGATGGGAAGCAAACTGCGTAATACAGTACGTCAATCAAACAACGTTGTAGGTAACCAAGCAAGATTCCAGAAAGTTGGCAAAGGTGCTGCGTCTACTAAATCTAGACACGGACAAGTCAATACTATGGAAGTCGCACATTCGACTGTTGATGTTACTTTAGCTGATTTCTATGCTGCCGACTATGTCGACACATTGGATGAACTAAAGACTAACATTGATGAGAGACAAGTGCTGGCTACATCTGCGGCGGCTGCCTTAGGACGTAAAATGGACCAATTAATTATTGATGTTCTTGATGGTGGATCTAACTCTGCAAACATCGCACACGGCTCAGCTGGTTTAACACTAGCTAAAGCTTTAACAGTGTACGAAACGTTTGGAGAAGCTGACGTACCAGATGATGGACAAAGATACTTTGTTGTATCACCAGCTGGATGGGCGGATTTATTACAACTCGACCAATTCAGTAGAGCGGAATATGTAGGGGAAGCGGATCTTCCATTTGCTGGCGGGATGACTGCTAAAAAATGGTTAGGATTTACATTCTTTACTCATTCTGGATTAACCCTTGCGTCAGCAGACAGAGACTGTCACGCCTATCACTCAAGTGCATTAGGTTTGGCTACTGGTTCTGATGTAAGAACTGAAATTAACTACGTACCTGAAAAGGTAAGTAACTTGATTACATCGTATTTTAGTGCTGGAGCTGTCGAAATTGACGGCGATGGTATGATACAATGTATCGTAAGAGAATAAGGAGAACATAATATGGCTTTTGCAGCAATTAACTTAAAAAAAATAGCTGGAGCGGGCGATCAAAATCTCTTTATTTATAAGAGTACTGATGCACCGGCAGCTATTGCTGGCTCTGGATACTTTAGTAGTGTCACAGCAGACTTAAAACAATTTGATATTATCCTAGCTGTAGGTACCACAGGTGGTACTGCAACTGGTGATTTATTATTTGTAACGTCTGCAACAGCGGCAGCAACTGTAACAACGACTAACGGAACGTAAAATCTGTCTGTAGGGGGAGTTTACATCCTTTGTTTCTCCCCCTACTTTAGTAAAAAATTATGAGTGATAGTAAATTTGATATATGTAGTAAAGCGTTAGTTCTAGTAGGAGCTAATACTATTACGTCTTTTTCAGAAAATACTACTGAATCTAAAGTAGCTAACCAGTTATACGAATCAACCTTAGAAAATATGCTAACTAGAAGTAGATGGAGATTTGCTTCAAAACAATCACAATTATCAAGACATGCAGATGCTCCAACAGCTAGGTGGTCTGCAAAATACCCAGTAGCAAGTGGAACATTATTAATGCACACTGTTACTGTAAATGACAACGTTATTGAGTTTGATCGTTATGAAGATAACGTTCTGTGTGATGCTTCTACTTCTGATGTAGTAGTAGCTGATTACACGTTTCAGCCCTCAGAAGCTAATTTCCCACCTTATTTCAAACAAGCCCTAGTCTTTGAACTTGCGTCTTTATTCGCTGGAGCAATAGCTAGAAACGATGGTTTGTCTAATTTGTATCAAAATAGAGCCATTGCTCAACTTGCAATAGCAAGATCGCAAGATTCACAAGCTCAAACAAGCAGAAAAATAGATACAACTAGGTTTAGAAATAGGAGGAACTCAGGGGCTATGGGTACTATAAAAGCCACTGTTAGTTAACAGATGGGAGTAGCAAGAGTACATCAATCAAATTTTAATAGAGGAGAACTTGATCCAAAACTAGTTGGAAGAGTTAGCCTTACTTCTTACGGAAATTCTTTAAAAAAAGCTAGAAACGTTATTGTTACTAATCAAGGAGCAGTAGAAAGAAGACCGGGAACTTATTTTAGAGCAGACTTAGGAGCCAGTACTAGATTAGAATCCTTTATATTTAGTGGTTCTCAAGAATATGTTTTTGCATTTCAAAATACAGCATTAAAAATATACTCTACAGCTGGGGTATTATTACAAACAATTACATCATGTCCTTGGTTACTAGCTGATTTATTTGAATTAAATTATACACAACAAGGGGACACAATGATTATTGTGCACTCAAACCATGTTCCTACAAAAATAGTACGTACAGGCGCTACTTCTTTTGTTAAAAATGATTTTGCTTTTGACTCAAGTGTTAATGGAGAAAAGGTATATCAGCCTTATTTCAAGTTTGCAAATGATACAGTTACCTTAGATATTAACTCTATAACAAAAGGAGCTACAGATGTCACATTAACCACTTCTGCTGATTATTGGACCACAGACCATGTTGGTACTAGAGTACGTTACATGGGGGCAGAATTGCTTATTACAGCTCGTACAAACGCTACTACAGCCGTAGGAACGCTTAAACAAGTTCCTATAATGGAATTAGATGAAGATCCTTTTGCAACTTCAGCTGGAACCTCAGTAGTAGTAGTAACTCATGTAGCTCATGGATTTAGTACAGGAGCTTCTGTAACGGTTGCTGGGGCAGAATCTATTAACGATGTTGATGGAGCGGGTATTGCATTTAGCAATCTTAACGGAGCTAGAACAATTACAGTGGTAGATGACGATCATTATTCTTTTGACGCAAGCGGTGATGGAGCAACAGAATCAGTTGACGGAGGAGGTGTACGAGTAACTATATCTGGACATCCGCCTACTAGAAACTGGGATGAACAGGTGTTTTCAGACGTTCACGGTTATCCAAAAGCAATATGTTTTCATGAACAAAGACTATTTTTTGGTGGAGTAACTGATTTACCGGATGGTATTCAAGCTAGTAAAACAGGATTATTTTATAATTTTGATCTAGGAGAAAGCGATGATGCAGATTCTGTCCAAATACAAATTGCTTCAGATGAAATAAATGAAATAAGACATTTAAGGTCAGGCAAGGTTTTAGAAATATTAACTAACACATCAGAGTTTTATTTAAAAGCAGCTGTAGGAAAGCCTATAACTCCAGCAGACATACAAATAGTAAAACAATCTTCTAATGGATCGCAACAAAAAGCTATGCCTAGGTTCTTTGATGGTGCAACAATTTATTTACAAGACAACGGAAGAACAGTTAGGGAGTATTTATTTAACTCTTCCTTAGAAGAATTTTCTTCTGCGCCTATAAGTATTGAGTCTAATCATTTGGTAAACTCTCCAACAGATAGTGCGGCAATAACAGCTTTACCTAACAAAACAGAGCAGATGTATTTTTTAGTTAACACAGATGGAACTATTGCACTCTATTCATCACAAAGAGCAGAAAAGATTACAGGATGGGTTCAATGGAATACTGATGGTGATTTTGAGTCTGTTTGTGCTACTAGTAGTACACTTTATGTTTCAGTTAAAAGAGTTATAAATTCGTCAACAGTTTATTATTTAGAACAAGTTTCTTCTACTGTTTTTGATATACCAACAGATATGACAGTGACCAAAACATTGTCTGGGAGCTACCAGCCACATGGTTCACCCTTAACCAACGGCACAACGAGTAGCTCCACCAATGTTGTTGTTAATGGAATGACATCAGCTCCACAAATAGGAGAAAAGTTTACATTTGCTGGAAATTCTACTGTTTTTACAGTCAATGCAGTATCAGCTACTTCAAACTCTGGTGAATATTCGATTACAGTTAACGCTGCAAAGAGTACAGCAAACGATGTTGCTCTTACTTTTACTTCTTCTAGAACATGGTCGGGGTTAAATACAACTCCAGACATGAGGGGTAAAACAGTATACGGAACATCAGGCTCTATAGAGGGCGGAAGTATTAACTATTACGGAGATGGTGTAGTAAACAGTAGTGGTGTTGTTGTTCTTGATAGCGCAACATCAGCTGTTGATATAGGTTTAGATTACACTTTAGAAATAAACACTATGCCAGTAGATGGAGCTATTACTAGGTCTTTAGGAGCTTCTCCTCTAACTAATGCACCAAGAAAAATATCTAAAGCTATACTAGAATTATCAAGCAGTTATAATATAAAAGTAAATAATACAGATGTTTTAATAGGTACTGTCTCAAACTTAGATACATCGGCAGCTTTAAACAGTTTTACAGGAAAAAAGAATGTGTTTTTTTTAGGATATGATAACGAACCTTTTTTAACTATAACTCAATCAGCCCCTCTACCTCTTAGGATATTGGGTATAACATCGGAGATTTATTTTTAATGTGTGATCCAGTAACTTTAGCAGTAGTAGCGGGGACAGGTGCAACATACGGCACGGCTGCTTACGTAGGTGGTGCTGTAACAACTGGAATGATAGGCATAGGTTTAACTGTTGGTATGGGTGTAATGCAATATGCCTCAGCAAGAGAAGCAAATAAAGCACAAAACAAAGCTTATGATGCAACTGATAGTAGATTAAAAACAGAAATGGAACAGAAGAATTTAAAAATGATATTAGATTCTAATAAGATAAACAAAGATTACCAAAAAGAAAGAGCAAAAATGATAAGTACTTTTGCTGCAAGAGGTATTACATTAGGCGGTAAATCTATTAATGCAGCGTTTAAGTCATTAAGTGACGACCAACAAGATGACTTAGCTTTGTCTAAGCTTTCTAGTTTAGAGTCTCAAACAGTTACTTCTCTTAATATTTCTGATAACCAAGCTGCAAAAGAAGCTTCAAATCAAGCTTACAAATCAGACAGAATAACAAGCTTGTTCCAAACAGGAAGACAATTGACAGGTAGTTTTAGTGAGTTATCAGGTACTAAGCCAAGTTCAAACTCAAATGATGGTACGGACTATGCAGCAATGTCTAGTAGACCACCCGGAGGATCAAATTATTAATGGCTAAGTTAATAGACTACAGACCACAGATAGGAATAAATAGGGGTAGAGGTTTATATCAAGCTGCTGCCACTCTTGAAAATTCAGCTAATAAAGCATCTAGAGCGCAAGAATATTTTGCTAATGAAACCCTAAAAGCTTTAAAAACAGAAGGAGCTAAAAGAGGAATGGAAGAGGGCTTAAATGTCCAGATGGTTTCTAAAGAAATACCTGTAACAGACGAAGCTGGAAACCCATCTACAATAACTGTTAATCTTCCTCCTAAAACTCCAGATTATCTAGGTGTTACTGCAAAAGAAAACTTTGAAAAAATTGCTTATCAAAGATACGAATCAAATGAAAAGGCAAATATTGAAAACATAATACTTAAAGACTACCAGTTAGCTGCTGAAAAAGACCTTAGCCCTGTAGTTATAGAAAATATGTTAGATGAAAAAAGAAAAATTTATAATGAACAACAAAGTCCAAAGTTTGGGCAATTAATGGATGACCATTGGAATAACACGTATAGAAAACATGGTCTCAATTACTTAGAAACATACGGGAAAAGAAGAAAATCTGACGCTAAATTACAATTAAAAAATGATGAAAACAAACTCAATGCAAAAATATACGATGGCTTTACTTCTGGAGAATATGTTAGCGATCAAGAGATTAAAGAGTTTTTTGAATTTTATGAAACACAAGGAGCATTAAGTGATGTTGAAACAAAGATAAAAATTGAAACAATGCAATCTGCTAATACAACAGCAGTTAGAATTGTTGATGTATATGGTAAGTATTTTGGTATAAGTAGGGAAGATATAGAAGGAGATCAAGAGATATTAGATGCAGCAAACAAACAAAACAACAGAAAGTTATTCATAGAAATGTTAACTATAGACTCAGTAAGACCTAATAGCATAACTCTTAAATTTCCCGGTGAAGAAGATTTAATTGTTACACAAAAACAGATAAACAGTCTTACTAAAGGAATTGATGGTGAAATAAAGCCTGAAACTTTTACAACTCTTTTAAAATATATTGAAAAATCACAATCTGTACATAAAGAACTTACTGCAAAACAAATTAGAAATGCACAAATAAAAACACAGTACGATAGAAATAAAAAAGAAGATAATACTCTTTATAGAGACGTAAAAAATTCAGAATTTGCAACTGCTTTAGATACAAACCTTGTACTTAAAACAGATATTGTAAATGATTACAATGAAAGAAATCTAGATAATCCAAACTACATACCTTTAGATGTAGACGTAGCTTACGATAACCCTGATTTTTTAAAATATGTAATTGAAACTCATAAAAATTTACCAGAATCAATAGCTCGTAAATATGAAAACGCTATTGTTAATTACGATACTAAGTTTATTACGCCAGAAGTCTGGGATGTTATATCTCATGGATATGAATCTACAAAAACAGGTTTATTTGATTTTGGCAATGATTTTAATTTTAACAGGCAAGCAGAAGACATTGCTGAATCAGTACAAGCTTTATTAAATAATAATACCGCAATGGGTATTACAGAAGCTATGCAGATAATTAGAGGTAGAAAAGAGGAAGCTAAAGTAGCAACTAGCCTTACCGATGTATACAATAAACAATCAGTAGCTTTTTCTAATAAGTATGATTCTCCTATAGAATTTAATAATACATTTCAATCATCATTTGCAGACGCTGTAAGAGACGCATATGGGTCTTCTATTTCAATAGGAGGGGTGTTTTCTGCTCAAGCAAAAAATACTTTCATATCTGCTCAATTAAGAAAAGGCAGTATAAATGATATGTTAGATGGTAATACTATGAAAAAAGCAATAACCGCTCATTTAAGCAAAATGGGGTGGGAGTTTAAATTTGGTTTATCAACTTATACATCTGGAGTAAATACAGTTTTTGCAAATGATGGAAGTCAAGAAGATAAAACTTTTGTTGCTTTTCCTATAGAAAATATTTATCCACAGTTAAAAAGTGTTGAAGGATATAATTTAGCAAACAAAAACATAAGGGATATGATTAGAGATAGAGGCTTAAATTCTCAAGGGCAACTTCTTCTTTCAGATTCAACAGATCAAAAACTAATGAATACTTCTGGTAATGGATTGCTCAAAGTAGTTCCTACCAACTTTAATCTTTTAAATTTAAATGATTTTAAAAGACAGTATAAAGAAAAAAATATAGAAGTAGAATACTATCTTCAAGCTTGGGATGGTGAGAAATATGAATATTTAAGAGATAGAAATGGTGAGTTGTTTGTTGTTGGTAAAAACTTAACTGAAGAGAATATGTAATGGCTGATGAAGAAAAGTCTTTTATAACAGGTGAAGAAAAATACTCATCTTCTTTAGTAGATCATTTTCTTCCTGAAGTAAGTCAAATGCAAATGATAGGAGACATGGAAGCTAAGGAGCTAGGTGTTGATAATGATGGTTCTTACCCATCTCCAGAGTATCAAGACAATTATTTTAAAAACCAAAAAAACAAATTACAAGAAAGGCTAGATGATGTTTATACTGCTCCTAGCACAGATGAGTACAATGAATACGATATAGGTAATCATTATAGAGAAGTAGACAGTTGGGAAGCTTTTAAAGCTAATTGGAATATTTACATTACAGGTCAAGCAGTTGATAAAATAGACATATACAGTGACATGGGAATGGCAGATGCTACACCTGAGTATATGCCAGATGGGACAGTTTATGATTTTACACAAGACCCTCTTATGCAAGATGCAATACAAAGAGGATATGGTCAAAAGTTTGTAGACGACAGAGTTGTTAATTCAGAACATGCTCAATTTTTATTAGAACAAATAAATAGAAATGCTAAATATAGAGATACAGCATATAGAGGAGGATGGATTCCTATGCTTGCTGCTGGACTCATCGATCCAATAAACATTGTAGGTTTTGGTTGGGCTTCTAAAGGGATTCATGGAATACGTGCTTTAGATAATATTACTTTAGGTGGCATGATTAAAGGCGGTTACATAAGAAAAACAATAGGAAATAAAGGTGTAAAATTATTAGGTAAAGGAGTTGGGGGCGGAATAGGTGTTGCTGCTACTGTAGGTTTATTAGAACCTTTAAGATGGGAGTTAGACCCATTAGCAAGCCCAGCAGAAAGCCCAGCAATAATACTTGGAGCTTTTGTAGTAGGTGGTGTTTTTCATGGAGCTTTAATTCCCGGAATAAAAACAGGTTACAAAGGTGCAAAGAATATGTTTCAAGAGTCTTTCGTAAAAAAATATATAGACTCTCAAGGCGGAGAAGAAAAGCTAGTACGAACTCATTTAGAAAATGAAAACATACAATACGGAGATGATGGAAGTTTTAATTCTTTTGAGTACAGAGTAAACGAAGATGTTGCTGGAATAGTAACAGTCAATGATTACTATACTGGTAGATTCTTAGACAAGACAAATGGGAAAGTAGTTATAACTAAAATGGGGCCTCATGAAAAAACTGTACCAGAAATTAATAAACAAAATATTATAGTAGAACCAGTAAACGAAAACTATGAATATCTACCAGTTAAGATTGAAGAAGTAGATGCTGGAGGAACTCAAACACAAGTTAAAATAACTTATGACGACAGAAATATAAGTAGATATTGGGATATGGGAGAAATAGACGGGGCTACTTATTCTTGGAAAGACATGATTCCAGCGGGAATACATAAAAACATTAAAGATAAACTAGATTTTAAAAATTATGTTATAAAAAAAGAAATTTACAGAGAAATATTTTATCCTATAAAACGTAACGAAACACCTTTAGAACATAATGCTCGTGTTGAAGCAGAAGTTATTAAGGATTTAATTGTAAATTCTACAGATGATTTGTCAACAAAGTATGGATCAATTCCTATTTTGTCAGGCGCAGCTAAATGGGTAAACCAATTTACTGATTTAGAAATAGGAACAAGAGCATTCAAAAAAGATGTAATGTTAAGCAATTTTTTATCAAGACAACTTTATTCAATACTTGGAGATAAAGGAGTTCCAACAAACTCTAAAAGTGCTTCAATGAAAAACTCTGTCCATGACTCAAAACAAGTAGTTCATTTAAGAAAAATTACAGAGTTAGTTGAAGAGTTAGGTGGTCTCTATAATCAATATGCAAAGGGATTACATGATATTGATGCTGAGTTTAAAAGAATACCTTACTTAAGAATGGATAAAACAAAAAACTGGGCAACAACTAAAGAATTTTCTGGAAGAATAATTGAAAAATATTTGCCCGTTATTACAGGAAAAAATATAAAAAGAGACCAAAAACTTTACAAGCATGAGTGGGAAGATATGATTGTAAAATTAGTTGTATCTGAAGATGCTTCTATGAAAAACATTAAAGATGTATCTATTAGAAGAGCAGTACAATCTGTACGTGATTATTTAAAAACATATGAAGTAGATATAAGGACTCTTGGAATGATAGGAAACAAAGAAAGTTTTACTGAATTAAAAGCATTTTACGATGACTGGATTACAACAGTAGATAGAATTTTATATGAAGATAGAAATTCTACAAAACCAATTTTAACTAGAGAACAAAGGGCTGCTTACAGAAGAGAAAGAAATAAAGTTTTAACAGAAAGAAATTTTTATGGTCTTGATAAAAAAATAGATGAAATAGAGTTGATGCCTAAAGGAGATGTTGATACTGCTACTGGAGAAATAAAAGAAGCTAGACACGAAATGCCTTACCACTATTATCCTAGAAGATATTTAACAGACAGTATAGTAGGTGATGTAGATGCTTTTACAAATATAATTTATATGCACTTTTTAGCAAAACGATTAGGCGTTAAAACTGAAAACATGGTTGTTAAAGATTTTGAATCATCAATTAATTTTAGATTAAATAAAATAACTAGAAAAGAGGGTGATAAATTTAAAACAGAATCTATGACTGAGGCAGCAAAAGCAGTTACAAATATTGTAGACCAACATTCTAATTACGGAGAAATAGAAGGAGGAATGAACGGGTTTATATTTGAAAACTTTATGAAAAATAACACAAATAAACAAAGTGCTTTAATAAGTAGAGGATTACAAATTGCTACTAAAAATTTCGTTGACGTTACTTCTTCAAAAGATCCATCAAAAAAAGTAACTTTTATAAGTACTGGTTTAATGGCTGACTTAGCCTTATATACAGACAAAATATCTACAGCCCTTGAAATAAAAAACAGGCATGGAGATAAAAATGCAAGACAAACAATTCTTAAAATGAAACTAAGAATGCTTGAAAAAGTAGTAAACAAAGCAGACGTTACTGAAATGAATAAAGTTGTTAGTGCTATGGAAAATGGCGTTAATAAATTATACGGCTCTTTTTCTCCTACTGATCCAAAAAATCCTATTGTAAGAGTAGGGAACATGATGAAAGATGTTGTTGTTATGGCAAAACTAGGAGCTGTAAGTCTTACTTCTCAGCCTGATTGGGCTAATTTAGTCTTAGTACACGGATGGGACAGAACTTTTGACACTATAGGTTTATATAAAAGTTTAAGAAACACTTTAGATGAAGATGAATTAAAACAATTTATGAAAGAAGAAGCTTATATGATTCCTTTAATGGAACATCTGGCTAACTTATCTCCATACCAAAGACAAATAGCTTATGACACGTTACTTATAGGAAGCTCGTCTAAACTAGGCAAAGGAGCTGTAACTAAAGCTACAAATTTTATAGATAAAAGTGCAGTTAAAATAGAAAAAGCATTACAAAGTGCTAATACATCTTATTTCCAAATGGTAGGACTTCCACAATTTACCGCTTATGTTAAAACTTTTGCTTCTATGATATCAACTCATAGATTTATTGAAGATTTGATTAAAGCTGGAGATGGAGTTTTAGATGCAAAATCAATGAGAAGATTAAAAACCTACGGATTTTCTAAAAAAGATATATTAATATTTAAAGAAATACGTAAAGCTGGCTTGATAGATGAAAGAACAACTACGTTTGATTCTATTCAAACTCCATTAAAAAGTATACTTAATAAAACTGCTACAGCATACATACCTAATATAGCAAAATGGAATGGCAGTAATATAAAAGGAGTACAGTCTTTTTCTTTGTTATTTAGACAAGCAGTTAAAGGAGACGCTGAAAGAACTATATTAACGCCTAGCCCTACAGATAATATGAACTTAGCTTACGGAAGTTTACATTCTTATTCTGAAACTGGACAAGCTTTACTTAGTCATCCTCAAACAAAAAATGCAATTATGGCTGCAACTACTGGTATAGGAGGTTTTCTAGGAGGTCCAGTAGGAGCTGCGGCTGGGTTGGCTCTCGGAAGTGCTACTAAAGTTACTAAAGGACAAAACCAAGTAATGATTGGAAACTCTGCTTTAAAATTATTTTTTATGTTTCAAGGCTGGACAAGAAAAGCAATGAGAGTAAGAGGAACAAACGCTGTGGCTGGAGAAGAACAAGATTACTGGGTTGGAACGCTTAGTGCTGTATTAATAGGTGGAATAATGAATTGGTTAAAAGACTTTAAAGGTGTTAACGATCAACTTGATAAAGGAGAGTTTTCTGAAATAACTTACGCTGCGGCAACTGCTTCTGGAGCTTTTAACTTTAACATGGACTTTATGAATGCAATAGATGTTGCGACTAATTACAGGTATGGAGGAAGAGGTATCTTAGGTTTAAAAAATCCTTATGGTATACAAACTTCTATTGATAGCTGGAGAAATGCTGGAGCTTTGCCTCATTTACTCAATCAAGGATATGATGTTTTTAAATGGGGAACTGATAAAGACCAACAAGAATATCTAACAAAATTATTCCCATACAATAATGTTCCTTTTGCTGGAGACATTTTGTATTATCCAAGCGACCATTACAAAGACGGAAGTTTTATAGGCGAAGCTTTCCAAGAGAATATAATCAAGCCAATTGTAGAATAACTATGAATATAGTAGAGTTTAAGATATGACAATAGCTAGCAATAAAAATACACCAAGAGTTGCTTATACTGCTTCAGCAGATCAAGTTTCTTTTACAATACCTTTTGAGTTCTTTGCTGTAACTGACATAAAGGTATATAACGGCACAACTCTTCTTACTTATGACGCTAATGCTGATGCTGTAAATGAATACAGTCTTACAGGCACAGCTTCAGATAGTGATGAATCCTATGAGTTTGGTGCTGGTGGTACAGTAACTATAGGCGCTACAGGAATTACTAATGGGTCAATTATTACAATCATAAGAGACATTGTAATAGAAAGAGCCTCAGACTTTCCATCATCTGGATCGTTTGATATGAAATCTTTAAACACAGATTTAGATAAAGTCTATGCAAAACTTGCAGATTTAGACCAACATATAGAGCGTTCAGTAAAACTTCTGGACACAGACTCTATAGCAGCAAACATGGCGTTACCAGCTAAAGCTACCAGAGCGGGCAAGGTAATGGCTTTTGCTAGTGATGGTACAATAGATGTAAGTAATAGCACAGCAAATGTGACTGCTGTAGCGGCAATTTCCTCAGACGTGACAGCAGTTGCAAATATAGCTGGCGATGTAGCAGCGGTTCAAGACATTGCTGCGAATGTAACTTCGGTTGCTGGCGTTGCAAGTAACGTAACAAGCGTTGCGGGGATTACTTCTAACGTCACAACAGTAGCTGGG
>Ga0209337_1002084_pt1 | contig 14739 bp, 15 predicted proteins | sample LinPmetageLP53_FD_184044 | JGI IMG/M metagenome (GOLD analysis project Ga0209337, IMG submission 184044) | Marine viral communities from the Pacific Ocean - LP-53 (SPAdes) (version 2) | ecosystem: Environmental > Aquatic > Marine > Oceanic | place: Pacific Ocean | collected 2010-02-08
ACAAAGAAGAGATCTATGGCGTTTTTATCCCCTCAAAACTACTTAAAGAAGAATCCAAGCGATCTTGCCCTGTTTGTAATACTTATTCATTTAAATCCAATGATGACGTTTACATGACCAAATTTGAATGTTGCTTTAAATGCTATATTCAATGGGTCGAGGGAAGAGAAAGCAGATGGAAGACAGGATGGAGACCGGAGTAAAAGATGGCCACGACAATAACCCCAGCAGCCCTAACTGTAAAAACAACCGAAACGATTACAATTGGAGGCATTCCGTATGAAATCACTAGTTCTTTTATTAAGTCCGGGATTACTCATGTCTCTCAAAGACAAATGTCGGTTGGCACTTTAAAATTTACTGAACTTGTTAACTTCTCTTCTTCACTTGCCCCCGGGACCTATATAGCTTCCGACACTAGATACGTTCGTATTACAAATTATGACAATGCAAATCAAATAGTGGTAAAGCTGAATCACAAAGCCTCTGGACAAACGTCTTATTACTCGGTGGGAAGAGACAGCACGGAAATCTTTTATACTCTTAAAATGAATGTGAACACAACGAATGCGGCAATGAGTGGATCTACAACTGACACCACATCCGTCCACTCAGTTACAATCACCGGAGGAGGCTCAGGTTATTCATCACCCCCTTCTGTTGCATTCTCGGGAGGAGGAGGAAGTGCCGCAGCCGGAACAGCCGTTCTGGGCGGCGGAGCAGTTGCCTCTGTTACAATAACAAATCCGGGTACCGGATACACTTCTACACCGACTGTTGCATTCTCGGGTGGAGGAGGATCAGCAGCAGCCGGAACAGCGGTTTTGGTAGCAGATGCTTTTTGGACGCCTTCTAATTTTTATAATTTTGATTCTGTATCTGCAATGGCATCTGGATCCGCTTGTGATATTGGATTGTTTGTTGCAACAATTTAATAAGTTTTAAAAGGAAAAATACTATGAGTTCAAATACACTAGAAATTATACAAGGCCTTGCCCAAGCAGCAGCGAATGCATGGGACGGCGGCCATGATGAGCGTTATACTTTGGACGGCCAGGTGCGTAAAGTTGGCCTTGCTCGAGAAGATGGGTGCCCTATTATGGATAAAAGAGTTATGGATGGTTTTGGCGTCAAATTTTATGCCGATTCTATTTGTATAAATTATCAAAGTGACGTTCGCCTAAAGGATTGTCACGAAAACAAATTCGAACAAGACATCGAAAGAATGTTGAATGAAGTTAAAAAGTTTCTGCAGAAAGAATATAAAGCGATCACTGGTAAAGGAATCACTCTTACGAAAAAGGGGGAGTCAAAAATCCTAGTTCAAACAACATCTCGGGTTCGAACCTTTGTTCAAGCCTATCAACACTATAAGATTTCCGGAATAAAAGATATGGATCCTCTTCTGGAACCATCAGTAGCTACTGAAAAAGATGTTATTAAAAAATTCTTAGCCCAACACTCAACAAAGAGACCACAAAACGAAAAGATTAAGAAAGGAGCAAATAACAAATGAAACTTACCCAAGAACAACTAAAGCAAATCATTCGCGAAGAACTGAAAAATGTTATGAGCGGGACCAAGCCAAAAGCAAAGACTCCACCAAAAAAGAAATAATAGAGGTCAAATGGCTTTTAAACTCTCAAAACAAGAAATTGTAAAAGAGATTGTGAAATGCGGTAAGGATCCACAATTCTTCATTGATAATTATTGCCTGATTTCACATCCACTCAAGGGACTCATTCCCTTTAAAACCTTCGATTATCAGAAAGACCTTCTCAAGGACTTCAACGATTATCGATTCAATATTATATTAAAAGCCAGACAACTTGGTATCTCCACTATCTCAGCGGGGTACATTGTCTGGTTTATGCTTTTTCATCGAGACAAGAACATTCTTGTTATCGCAACCAAATTTGGCACAGCAGCGAATCTCGTTAGAAAAGTAAAAGCAATTATGAAACACCTTCCGGATTGGATTAAAATTTCTAAAATTATCACGGACAACAAGACTTCATTTGAATTATCAAATGGTTCTCAGATTAAAGCTGGAACCACATCAGGAGATGCCGGTCGATCGGAGGCATTGTCGTTGCTCGTTATAGACGAGGCAGCACACGTTGACGGCCTCTCAGAGTTGTGGACGGGCCTTTACCCTACTTTATCAACAGGAGGCCGCTGCATAGCCTTATCGACCCCTAATGGGGTAGGTAATTGGTTCCATAAAACATTCGTTGATTCAGATGCCGGTGAGAATGATTTTCATCCAATAGTTTTGCCTTGGGATGTCCACCCGGAAAGAGATCAAAACTGGTTTGTGAAAGAAACAAAGAATATGTCTCGTAGGCAAATTGCCCAAGAGCTAGAATGCAATTTCAACACATCTGGAGAAACAGTTATACATCCGGATGATATGCAATGGATGTTCGAGAATGTTAAAGACCCGATCTATAAGACTGGTTATGATAGAAATTTTTGGATTTGGGAGAAATACGAAGAAGGTGCATCCTATGTTCTTGTGGCAGACGTCTCTCGTGGAGATGGCGCTGATTATTCTGTATTTCATATTATTCGATTAGACACTATGGAGGTTGTAGCGGAATATCAAGGAAAGCCAAATTTAGACCTTTATTCAAAAATTTTAAATGAGACCGGGAGAGAGTATGGACAGTGCCTTCTGGTTGTTGAGAATAATGGTATTGGCATCTCAGTGCTGGAGAAACTGAACGATCTAGAATATCCTAACATTTATTATTCAATTAAATCAACGCATGAATTTATTGAATCTAATTTGGGAGAAAATAACAGTAGGGCGGTAATGGGATTTACGACAAGTACCAAAACCAGACCTTTAATTGTTGCCAAATTGGAAGAGTACGTTAGAAACAAACTAATTAAACTAAACTCTACAAGACTGTTTCATGAATTCAAAACTTTTATTTGGTACAATGGTAAACCCCAAGCAATGCGCTCGTACAATGACGATCTCGTCATGTCTTTGGCCATCGCCTGTTGGGTGCGAGACACAGCCCTTCAAGAAAATCAACGGGAAATTGAATATAAAAAGGCGATGCTAAACGGGATTATGAAATCCACAACAACGATGAATACTAAAATAAAAGGACAACAAGGATACGCGGAAGATTTTGAAGAGAAACATGAAGAAGAATTAAAAAAGACAAAAGAGTTTTTTTGGATTTACAAAGGATAAAATATGGCCAGAAATGATAGAAACCCAAACAATAACCAAAACAGTTTATTTAAATCACTAACAAAACTGTTCTCCGGACCGATTGTTAATAGAAGAACACAAACGGGAAGAAAACTCAGAAGAAGAGATTTAGACAGATTCGGCTCGAGATTCAAATCAGCATCGGGATTACAATTCAAAAAGTCTGAATATAACCCCATGAACATGACTGCTATTAATGCGATTTCTAATAGAAGTAGAACTGAACGGTATCAAGACTTTGATCAAATGGAATATACTCCTGAAATCGCATCCTCTTTGGACATTTACGCTGATGAAATGACTACTCATTCTGGGTTGACTCCAATGTTACATATCAAGTGCCCAAATGAAGAAATAAAATACATCTTACATTCTCTTTATTATGACATATTAAACGTGTCTTCTAATTTGTTTGGCTGGGCTCGTACTATGTGTAAATATGGTGACCTGTTCTTATATTTGGATATAGAAGAGGGCATGGGAATTAGAAATGTTATAGGGCTTCCATCACAAGAGATAGAAAGATTAGAAGGGGAAGATCCAACAAATCCAAATTATGTTCAGTACCAGTGGAACTCAGCCGGCTTGACTTTGGAAAATTGGCAAATGGCTCACTTTAGAGTTCTTGGTAATGACAAGTATGCACCCTATGGTACATCTGCATTGGAGCCTGCCAGGAGAATTTGGAGACAACTAACTCTCTTGGAAGACGCTATGATGGCGTATAGAATTATCCGAGCCCCAGAGCGTCGAGTGTTTAAAATTGACGTAGGAGGCATTGCCCCACAAGAGGTCGAGCAGTACATGCAGAAAATTATGACTCAAATGAAAAGACATCAAGTTGTAGATCCTACCACAGGACGTGTTGATTTGCGTTATAATCCTCTTTCCATTGAGGAAGACTTCTTTATTCCAATCAGAGGCGGACAATCTTCAACAGACATACAGAATCTTCCTGGTGGTCAATTCACAGCACAGATCGAAGACGTCAAGTATCTGCGAGATAAATTGTTCTCTGCTCTTAAAGTCCCTCAATCATATTTGTCTATGGGCGAAGGCGCAACAGAAGATAAAACAACTCTTGCTCAGAAAGACATCCGATTTGCAAGAACAATTCAGAGACTACAAAGGGTATTGATCTCGGAACTTGAAAAAGTAGGGATTATTCACTTATTTACGCTAGGCTTTCGAGGAGATGACCTCTTAGGATTCAATTTAGAATTAAACAACCCCAGCAAAATAGCTGAGATGCAGGAACTCGAACACTGGAAAACCAAATTTGACATAGCAGGAAGCGCTACTGAGGGTTATTTCTCTAAGAGATGGGTTGCTCAAAACCTCTTAGGGATCTCAGAGGACGAATATGTTAGAATGCAAAGAGAAATGTTCTCCGATGCCAAATTTAATGCAGCAATTGAAGCCGTGGCTTCTGGTGCAAGTGAAGGTGGTGACGGTGGCGGCCTTGGAGGCGATCTGGGTGGGGATCTCGGTGGAGATTTAGACTTAGGTGGTGATGAAGGCGGAGACTTGGATCTCGGCGGTGATGAAGATGCCGGCGGTGGTGAAGAGGATGATGATGTTCTCTTGGCTGAACCTCCGGGGAAACGTGACGATGATGCTAGACCAAAACGCCGCGGGAAGTATAAAAGGAGACAGCACACATATCGCAAGGGCGGAATGAAGAAGCAAATGAACAATCAAGCATCAGGCGAGATTGGAACTCTTCGCAAGACTTTCCCAGGTAAGATTGGCTTCGGAGGCCTAGATTCTCTTGCCCGTGGTGTGGTAGAAGAAGCCAAATCAGATATTTTAGAAGAACAGAAACTATTTACTACAGATTTTCAAATTAAATCTCTAATAGAATCATTAAAAAAGGTTGACAACGATGAAACACAATAAGAAAAGAAATACCGCTTTTCTTTACGAATGCCTAATAAAAGAATTGACAAAAGCAATCGTTCGAGAAGACAAAAAAAGACAATTTATTACGAAGAAAGTTATAAAGCAATTCTTCAATAAAAACAGTGAGTTACGAAAAGAATTAAATGTTTACAATTCTTTACTTGACAGTAAGTCGCTCAATGAATCTTTCTCTCGCCGCTTGCTCGAGGAAACAAAAAAGGATTTTTATGGACTTAATAGAAAAGAAGTCTTCAACGCACAAACGAATCTTATAAATGTTATGAATCAAAAACTAGGTCAAGGCGTTTTTTCTAATTTCATTCCAAATTATAAAGATATTGCATCAGTTGGTCTATACTTTCAGAATTCAAATCTACCAGCTAAGAAACGTATTATGTTGGAAAACAATCTGATTGGTTTTCTTGGTAGAAAAGAAAAAATATTAACAGAAATGAAACACCTTGACAATCTTGAGTATAAGACATTCATTAATAAATTTAATAATGCTTATGATAGAACTTTGAGAACAGAACAAAAAGATCTTCTAACCAACTACATCGTATCTTTTGCAGACAACGGTGTTGGGTTGAAAAGTTTTTTAAATGAAGAGATTGGTCGCCTCAAGAACGCCCTGCTGCTGCAGCTTTCAGAAGGTGTCATTAGTACTAATAATGAAAATTTTAAAAAAGTTAAGCAAAAGCTGGACAACTACACACAAACTCCAATAAATCAACAAATGGTTGAGGAAATCTTTTACATTCAAGATTTAGTTGCGGAGGTATCTAAGAATGTCAGTTAAAATTAACATTAATGACAGCGAAGCTCAAGAGGAAGCAGCAGTTAAGGTTGGCTTTAGCACCCCCGAGGAAGACCAAAGCGGTGTTAAGATTGAAATTAAACAAAAAGAAGGTATTCAGTTTGATTTGAAGTTAAGATCGACCTTGAACGGCGATTTGATAATCTTAGATCACAAAGACATTGACATAGTGGTACAATCTAAAAGCAACAAGGTAGTTACTTTCGCGAAAGACATTATGTCTGATGTGGTTTATGGAGCAGAATCAAGATTGTTGGAATTTTTAAGAAAGAGTGGCGTGATAAATTATGACTCCATCCAAGGCGGAAACATCTATGGGTCTCTTGAGGGTTCTATAATGGAATCCGATACACATGATCCCTTAAAGACGACTCTATTAAGTATTTCCGAGTGGATGAAGACAGAGCAGCCATACATTAGTGGTGTATCTGCATATGATCAAATGGAAGATGATGCGATGCTAGATCCAGATAATGAGCACTCCACTGAACTTGGCGAGGTTCCTCAAGCAGATGAGAAAGGCTCGATTTACCAACAGGGGGTTTTTGCTCCTTACATTTATGGAAGATATAGTTATTAGAGGTTGATGTGGATTTACTTTCCTTTGTTCTTACTGCTTATGGTATGACGTTTATTATAGTCTATGGTAAAATCTTTGAAGATATTAGGCCAATAAAAGATTATTCTAAAAAATGGAACACATTGTTTCATTGTCCTTTGTGTATGGGCTTTTGGTGTTCTATGTTTTTGTTTTGCATAAACGACTACACGGAACTATTTACATTTGAATATTCCTTAGGGAATATGTTCTGTCTTTCTTGTTTGGGAGCCGGAACAACCTATTTGCTCTCCATGATCGTTAACGATTTTGGAATAAGAGTATCATCAAGATCAGGAGGGGATTATGTTGATGATTAAACGATGGATGCTTCAACCAGTCCGTCGCTGCTGCAGCGGGTCATGAAGCGCGCCGGTGATGCCGGCTAGAGAATTTAACCGAGGTATCAATGGGAAAAAAATTATTGCGAGAATTTTATGCTCTATGTGAAGGGGGTATTTGTCAAGATCTTTTAACCGAAAGGGAAAAGAGAGAAATGGAAAATGGCGCCCTTTATATGTCTGGTCGTTTGCAAACTGCTGATAAGCAGAATGGCAACGGCAGAGTGTATCCTTATAACATTCTCAAAAGAGAAATGGGCAATTACATGAAAATCGTAAAGGATGATAGAGCGTGTGGAGAACTAGACCACCCAGATGACTCTGTTGTAAATCTCAAAAATGTCTCTCACATCGTCACTGATGTATGGTGGGAAGGTAAAGATGTTATGGGTAAACTTAAGGTGCTTGATACCCCATCTGGTAGGATTTTAAAGGACCTTATAAGTGCCGGGGTGAAACTTGGTATCTCTTCCCGAGGTCTTGGTTCCGTTACAGAATCAACCGGCGGGACTGTTACGGTAGAAAACGATTTTCAATTGATTTGTTTCGACATTGTTTCAGAACCTTCAACTCCCAACGCATACGTTTATCAAGACAAAAAATCGGATGTTTCAACTCGTTTGCGCGAGGTTAAGGAAAACAGCATCAATGATCTATTTAGAAAGATCCTAGGAGATTAAATGCACAAAAAAGAATTGAAAAAAATTCTCAGACCACTTATTAAAGAGTGCGTGAGGGAAATCATTTTTGAAGAAGGGGCTTTATCTACTATCATTTCTGAAGTTATGAAAGGGACTTCCTCTCAAAAAGTTGTTTATGAAAATAAACAAACACAACCTACACCACAGATCAACGAAAGAAAAAGAAGTCAATTGCTTGAGCAAAAAAGAAAAATGCTTGATGCAATTGGAAAAGACGCCTACAACGGTGTTGATCTATTTGAAGGGACTTCTCCCATAAAAGGCGGCTCAACAAGTCAAGGGAGCCAACCTGGCAAAGCACTGGACGGTGTTGACCCTAGAGACCCTGGAGTTGATTTAAAATCTTTTGGTCTTCCAGCCGACGTCTGGAAAAAGCTAGCAGGAAGTTAAATGGCTACAAATCATATAGAAAAACCTCGTAAAAATGAGGACCCGAATCGATTTATCAAAAGATTCATTAAAAAATGCAAGAAATTAGGCATCATTGATGAAGTCAAAGAGAGAAGGCATTATACCAAGCCCTCAGTAAAAAAAAGATTGGCCAAAAAACGGGCAATCGCTCGGCATAAAAAAGAACTTCGCAAAAGACAGCAAAGGCAAAATTAAATAAAAATACTAGTTATGTAGTAGGAGTTTTAAAATGGCCTTAAAAGAGCAAGTATCAAACGTTTATAGTGTGGGTCTTAGGAATGTAGGATCCTATCAGGTATCCGGACAGCCCTATCTATCGGGAGCAATTACAACAGCCAATCCAGGCTCGAATGTGGATGGATACTATGTATTCCCAACAGTAACCAAAAAAGTGATTGTTTCAAACGAAGATAGCACCAATAATGCAATTGTAAGTTTTGCCCCTTTCTTGGAAGGTGAGGTAACTAATTACTCCCCAGATTTCACAGCAGGAAATTCCGCATCGGGATCCGGTAACTGGTTGTTTTTATCTGCATCGACTTCCATTGAGTTGGATGTGAAATGCAAAGAAATTTATGTAGCCCCTGCTCAAGCAGTAGCTGTTAATTTTGTCACAGTTTATGCTGAGTTGACAGGTATAAAGTCCGGGAGTATGTATTCATTTAATGGCCTAGAGGGGATTACAACATGAGTATAGGAAACCCATACAGAGCCGGCCTCAGAAATGTAGGATCTTATCAGGTATCTGGTCAACCATACATTACGGGATCATTTATTGGCTCATCTTTAAATACTATACCGTCAGGTGTTGAAACTCAAATTTTGTTTCCTTACGTTACCAAATCCATAACTCTATGGAATCATTCCACTGGTGTGGAAAAACTTAGGTTCCATCTGGTTAGCAGCGGCTCTATCACTAATCACCCAGCTAGCAAGCATTACTATGAATTAGCCAAAGGCGAGTCTCTTACTATTAATTTAAAGTGTAAAGAAGCGTGGCTCAGTGCAACAGGTGGAAGTGTTTATTGGAAATTATACGCTAGTCTAACAAATATTTCAACAGGGAGTATGTACGATTTAACCGGCTCCGGCATATCATCATAAGGAGACGATTAAAATGAGTAGATATTCAGTAGGCCTCAGAAATGTTGGATCATACAAGGTTTCCGGACAACCGTACATAACAGGAAGTGCTGTTAATGCCGGTTCTGAAGTTAAAATTGAGTTTCCGTTTGTTACAAAGAACATAACGATTAGGATACCTTCACCTCCGAATACTGCTGGTTTAAAAGAGGGAGGTGTTTTTTATCTCACAACAAACGAGACGATTGGCTTCGGCCACAGCCAGGGATCGAATGGAAAAATTCCCGCATTTGGAGGTGGAGTGTCAGATTGGACTTATTCTTTTTGGTGGAGGTCACCGTCATGGAGCAAAAATCAAATACTGGCTGGTATCCAGAGAGACCCTGCCTTGGGCTCTCTTGTCGCCGGCAAAATCCGGCACCCCAACACCAATGCTGGTCAAACCGGTTTGAAATTTACTGTGGATGACGGCGGGGTATCATACGATGCTTATCATACCAATGGTGGTGTTGCCTTGACTAACGACAGATGGTATCATGTAGTTGTGACCCAGTTAACTTCGAGTTCACACATTTACATAGACGCGGTGACTTCTCCTGGAGGTAAGATGCCACAGATGGTTTCTTCATCGACAGATGCAAGATTTGGATGGAATTCCAGCAACCTCCAAGCATTTACTGCATCCTTCGACGAGACTACCTTTTTTCACACAGGTATGACCAACACAGAAGTCAGCGAGCTTTATAACCATGGAGAATGGTTTGACCCCAGAAAACATTCAAAGGCAGCTAATCTTACTTGCTGGTGGACAATGGGAGACCACCACAGAGACACTCCAATCTCACAGTTGAGCAGAAACCCACCGGATAGCGGGGTATCATACGATGCTATTTACGATGTAATTGACACTTCTGAGGAGAATATGAATTTGTGGTTGCTTGGTGGACCGACGGCGTTGGATCAACTTAAAACTTTTCGTTATGTCGAGGGCCCTTTCACTTCACAGACAACCGGAAAACTCCGAGTTCACATGCTTAGCACGACCTCTTCTCCTCATGGAGCAAATGTCTTCGGAAACAAGCATTTTCGAGAACTTCAGGGTTACGGATCAACAATCACCTTGCCAATGAAAACAAAAGAACTATACCTATCGGCAGTTGATGCCCAAATGACCTTTGAGATTATAGCAGAATTAACAAATATTCCAACAAACAGCATGTATGCTTTAACAGGTTCGGGGATCGATGAGTAATGGCAGAATTTGGCTGGGCCTATGTTGTCGGGACACAAACAAAAGGTGGCACCGGAGCGGTTCAAGTTGCTCAACCAGATGGAACATTATCTGGTAGTACTCAGCTTAAATATTCTGAGAGCAGTCCAGGATTATTGCAACTAACTGGGTCTTTAATTGTTTCTGGGTCTATCACTGCTAATCAATATAATGTAAATGTTGTTAACGAAACCGTTACAAACCTGAGTTCATCTGGTAATACTAAATTTGGTAACTCAATCGATGATACTCACATTTTTACAGGAAGTTTGAGTTTATCCGGCGGATCTAATCCACTTAGTCTTTATGGTCTTCAGTCAGGATCTGGAATCCAGGGAGACAGTTATCTGGTTCTCGGAGCCAATAGTAATTTATTTTTAACTTCTTCTCCCGGAGGGGAAATCAAGGAGTATACCAACGCAGCGAATAACAGAATCATCACCAGTATTGATTCTAGTGGAATCAACGCAGAATCAAACCTACTCTTTGATGGGTCCACGTTAACAGTCACGGGAGACCTCACTTCTTCAGTAGGCATCTCTTCATCTGTTGCTCAGTTTACAGAACTAACAGGGTCTAGAATTAGAGGAACTTCTATTGATTCAACAACGGGCAACATAGTGACCGTTAACTCCACCACAGTTACAGCTACTGAACTCGGTGGCAGACTAACAACCGCAGCCCAGCCTAATGTTACATCCTTGGGCACGTTAACGGCCTTAAATATTACAGGAGATGTATCCGCTTCTTCTTTATTTATTTCGTCCTCCAATGAAAGAATAGGCGTTGGGACCAATAGTCCCGAGAAGAAATTAGAAATTTATGATAAAAATGAACAACTAAGACTAACTTATTCAAAGTACATTCCCTTCTCAGAAACAAATGTGCACACTGACCTTAAGACAAACAGTTCCGGGTATCTGATTCTAAGCCCGTCAGGGCAGCGTGTAGGTGTTGGAACAGCTTCTCCTACGCGTATGCTAGATGTTGATGGCAACGTTAGAATCGGTGGCAATTTGGAGATCACAGGCACGTTAAGCGCACGAGTAACAGACTTTGTTGTATCAGCAGATAACATTACCTTCGGGAATAGTAAAACAGATCAGTTAACTTTCAATGCAGCGACAGCCTCAATACCTAATAGTTTAAACGTTGGAGGCAATTTACTATCTTTGGACACCCCAAGTGCCAAAGTTGGTATTGGTGTACAATATCCCGATAATAAGTTGGAGGTTCTTCACACTAGCGATCAACTGAAGTTATCCTATAATCAAACTCACGGTGTGGTATTCGATGTTGACTCGATAGGACAGCTTGATGTCAGACCAACCGGACAGGCACTAACTGCTTCCGGTGATTTTTATGTCACGGGAAGTACAATACTTGGAGGTGATGATTCTAAATCGGTCAATGTAAAGGGGGCGTTAACTGCCTCGGTGGCTCTTTCTAGCTCTTTGGGCTTACTGACTACCTTGACAGCCAGCAGCGCCAAAATAACATCGTTCACGGATGGCACAGCCACTATTTCTGGTGGAAACATTGGCAATGTTAACACGTTAACAGCCACTAATGTGGCAGGGCGTTTAACAACTGCTGCTCAGCCCAATGTTACATCTCTGGGTAGCTTAACGGCATTAAATGTCGCTGGGAATGTATCAGCATCTTCTCTATATGCTAACCACGCCACGCAGAGAGTGGGTATTGGCAGAACTGATCCGGTCAGAAAATTAGAGGTGTTATCTCCAGATCCTCAACTAAGACTGTCATATTCAGATTATGAGTTATTTGGAACCGCTGACGTTTATAGCGAGTTATACACAAATAGTGGAGGACATCTTATTCTTTCGTCTTCTGGTAACAGAGTGGGGATAGGTACGGCGTCACCAACTCGGATGTTAGATGTCCACGGGCACATGAGAGTCAGTGGCAACCTCGAGATAACGGGAGCTCTGCATGCTAATGTAAGCGAGTTCATTGTAACAGCAGATAACATTACTTTTGGCCAAGATGGCGAGGATACCTTGATCTTTAATGCAGCCTCGGGCACAGTAATGAACGGGCTTAATTGGGATAATGACACATTTGTAATGGATTCCAATCAAAACAGAATTGGTATTGGTTTACCGTTTCCTGCTGCCAGACTTCACGTATCTTCCTCCAACCAGGCTTTATTAAGATTAAATGACGCGGAATTCACTGTAACTCATACAGGGGATCTAACCATAAAACCCTCAGGTACTTATTTGACTGCTTCGTCTGATGTTAGAATTTCAGGATCAAGTTACCTAGGGACACTATCCTCACAACACACGGTCGTCTCAGGAGAATTGACTGCCTCTGTGGCGGTGTCCTCTTCTCTGGGGAGATTCACCGAATTAACCGCTTCAACAATTACTAACGGTACAGTTAAAATAATCGGAGCCAACATTACATCAGTTGGAACTCTGACAGCTACGACTGTTGGAGGAGCATTAAGTACACCGTCGCAAACAGCAATCACCGCATTGGGGACATTAAATAATTTAACTGTCGGTGGAGATGTGACGGTTGATACGGATACTCTTAAGATAGACTCTTCTAATAATAGAGTGGGCATTGGTCGAGCAGACCCGCAGAGAAAATTAGAAGTTTTCTCTACCAGTCGACAGATGAGATTAACTTATTCAAAATTTGTCTTTGGTGAAACCGCAGATGTGTTCTCGGATTTATCAACAGACTCAAACGGGCTTCTTGTGCTTTCGGGTTCCGGAGGGAAAACCAAAATAGACAACAGTTTGCAAGTTACAGGATTGGCAATTGGTACCGGAGTGACTACAAAATATCTCGCCTTGGATTCAGGTAACAATATTATTCTAACTTCTTCAGTGGCCCCGGGCATTGAGACAAGAAACAGAAGAGTTATAACTGCTAATTCAACTTTATCTGAAGATGATTATTATGTGGGGCTCAATGCCTCGGGGGATATCACCCTCACTTTGTTAGGCGCGGAGACATTGGTCAATGGACAAACTTTCACAATAAAGGATGAAGGGGGAACAGCAAGTTCCCATACTTTAACAATTTCTGCTTCCGGAAGTCAAAAAATTGATGGCCAAGGAACTGTTGTTTTGAGTAACCCTTTTGCCGCTGTAAATCTTTACACAAATGGCGTTGATAAATATTTTATTTTCTAATAACTATCGCAACTCTGCTTCCTGTGGCGGTTTGGAATTATTTATTCTTTTTTTGTAGTTTTTTTCAATTTATATAAACTACTTATCTATCGAGACCCTCGGTATGTCCGAGGCTCTTGACGTTTTTACGTCTACAATTTATAATCTTTAGGAGGATTAAAATATGTCTTATAATTTTATGTCCGGATCTGTTTCTATGCAAGGCTCGTTCACCGCAAATGGTGACATTAGAGCTAAGTCTAGCGCACTTTCTGGATCTGAATTGAATGTAGGTTCCGCTAATCTTAGTGCAACCGAATTAGAAATTCTTGACGGAGCACTTCTGTCAACTGCTGAATTGAATTTACTTAACGATGTTACTCGTGGCTCTATCCTTTATGGTAATGCTTCTGGTGCTTCTGCTTTATTGGGTAAAGGTACTGCTCATCAGTTTCTTCAATCTGATGGTACTGATATCTCTTATGTTGCTATGAGTGGTGATGCTACTTTGAATGCAGGCGCTATCACTATTGCTAATAACGCTGTATCTCTTGCTAAAATGGCAGGTATTACTAGAGGCTCTATCATCCTTGGTGATTCATCTGGTGATCCTTCGCTTCTTGCGAAAGGCTCTGCTGCGCAATTCCTTCAGTCTGATGGAACTGATCCGTCGTATGTTACTATCTCTGGTGATGCTACTATCGCCGCCGGTGGTGCTCTTACTATCGCCGCCGGAGCGGTGGAAAACAGTATGCTTGCCGATGACGCTGTTGGTGCGGACGAGTTAGCCGCAAACGCAGTTGTTGAGGCTAGCATCGTTGATAACGCTGTATCTCTTGCCAAAATGGCCGGACTTGCTCGTGGTAAGTTTATCATTGGTGATGCTTCTGGTGATCCAAGTGCTCTTGCTCTCGGATCTGCACATCAATTTTTCCAATCTGACGGCACAGATGCTGCTTGGGTTTCAATGTCAGGTGATGTTACCTTGGCTGCTGGTGTAGCTACCATTGGTGCTGCTACTGTTCATCACGCTATGCTTAACGATGACATCATTTCTGGTAAAGATGAATTGGCTCATGCTAATATAGCTGATGCTGATGAGTTGATGGTTTCAGATGGTGGTGTAATCAAGAGAGTTGGTATTGACAGTCTTCAAAATCATTACTTTGCTGCTATCTCTGGTGATGCTACTGTTGCTGACGGTGGTGCTTTAACAATTGCTGCCGATGCTG
>Ga0209337_1002085_pt1 | contig 14738 bp, 33 predicted proteins | sample LinPmetageLP53_FD_184044 | JGI IMG/M metagenome (GOLD analysis project Ga0209337, IMG submission 184044) | Marine viral communities from the Pacific Ocean - LP-53 (SPAdes) (version 2) | ecosystem: Environmental > Aquatic > Marine > Oceanic | place: Pacific Ocean | collected 2010-02-08
TCAAATGTATTCAGCGGAACTCGGTTTTGCTGGAACAGCTGATGAAATATGTGAACTTGGCTCTTTAGCTCAAAGAACTATTTTAGATATAAAGACCGGAGCTGTATCAGATTCTCATATGTTACAAGGTAATGCGTATGCAATGCTTTGGAATGAGTTAAATCCAGAATTTAAAGTTGAACGCATTGCCGTTCTATACCTTAAGGACTCTTATAAACTTAAACCAACTTTCTCATTAAAGATTGAATCACTTAATCCAAACTTATGGGATAAGGTACTTAGCGTTTATCAAGCTAAATACCAATTAAAAGATGGTAGCTATAAGCAAAAGTCTAAATGGAATCCTAAAGTACAATTTAACTTAAAAAAGGAGATTGCCGATGTCAGATTGGACTCAGTTGAAGTTTAACATGGACGTTCCCGTGAATGTAACACTACATACATGGGGTGACGGACAACTTGTTAAGCCAGACAACTATGATAAGCCTCAATACTTTGTTGGGGATAAATGCAAGTTCGTAGCATCTAAGGGACTACATGATTTACTCATGGCCAAAGGTGTTAAGGACGGAGATACTATCAGTATCGAGAAAAAATCATCTCAAAAGACGGAATATGGAGTTTTCCATATAAACGGTGAGAGCATGGATACACTTGGTTCTGGTATACAACAACCACCGATTAATGATGCCGTTGCTAACAATGTGATAGGAACACAACCGCCCGTACCTACAGCAGTACCTCAGGTTACACCTTCACAAGTACCGTTGTCAAGCCCAGTTGAAACAGTATCTGGACTTGGTAATAACGGGGAAGATAAGGCTGATTTAGTGTCTCGGATAGATAATACCATTAATTTATTAGTTGGTATTAAGAAAGACATGGGGTTGCCCTTTTAAATGAAGGAATGGAGGGGTGTTAGGCTTTTTATTTGTGACCTAACGCCCCTATTTATATGGTAAGACAAACATTTGAAAAAGGTATTGACAGAGAAAGAGAACAATCTTTTCAAGATTGGATGAAATCTCAGCACAATTTAGAATTATATAAACTGCCTATTAAATATAGTGCGGACTTTTTAGCAGAGTTAAATGACATTCCGGTAGCTTGGATAGAATTAAGGTGGAGAAGGCACGAGCATGGAAAATTTAAAGAATTTATGATTGCACAGTATAAAGTTAAAAAAATGTTAGACCTTTATGAGGCGACATCAATACCAAGTTATTTATATATAAGACATAGTAACTGTATTAGCTACATAGAAGTAAGAAAACATCATTCAATTGGTAAAAACAGCATGGGTAAACCGGCTGTGAGGTGGGGTGGAATGAATAATATGAGGGATGACCAAGACCGTGAGCCTTGCGTCTATATCCCTATAGATAATTTTATGACAATGGAGGGGATTGTTGGGGAAAAAGAATAAAATCCCGGGTGGGTATTATATCAAAGCTAGAAAGATTATGGAAAGCGATATAGCCCACGCATCCCCGGTCACAAGAGAAGTCTTTGACCATTTATTAATCAAATCAAATTTTGCTGACAGCAAGAAATTCAAGAGAGGTCAATGGTTCGGTACATTCGACCATATAGCAGAGGGTCTACATTGGTACGAAGGATTCCGCAAAACCAAATATACCAATAAACAAATACGCTCTGCTATTGACTTCTTGAAAGACAAAGAAATGATTCGCACACGCAAGAGTTTCAGGGGCTTAGTTATAACAATTAGTAAATATAACGACTATCAAGACCCTTCCAATTATACTAGCACGGGGAACGCTATGGGGAACCGGAGGGCACAACGGAGGGCACAACGGAGGGCACTCATTTGTCGACAGTAAAAGAGCTTACGGAGGTCACAGCGGAGGGCGTACTGGAGGTCACACCGGAGGTCTTAACGGCGGTCACAATCGGGGCACATTCAGGGCACACTACACTAGAAGAAGACAATAAGAATACATTAAAGAAAGTAAAAATAAATAAAGCAGATATTATTGAATTAATGAAGAAGCTAGATAACATCTTCTATAATCATCATGTTCAACTTGGAGTCTATAAGGGGGCTGTTGAGAAAGCAGTATATAAGGTTGGTAGTGTAGAAAGAGTGTCAGATATAATTGAATTTTATTTAGACAAGGTAAAGGCCGGGGAGGTGGATAAAAAATTTATCTACCGCCACCCAAAGAACTTTTGGGACACGGGTATTGAAGTTATTAATAATGAGATGCACCAGAAAAAAAGTGTAGCTACCATTAAAAAGACCTCTAAGAAGATGTATTGTATTGAATGTCACAAGGAAAGTGACCACGAAAATGGTAGTACAGATACTCTTTGTCCTATTTGCAGTAACGGTGAAATATTTACAAAACGGATGTATGAACATGAAAAATCAGTCCGTAATCCCCAACCTCAGAAACAAGCACCTATTATTAATGATGATTTAGAAAACGATGCTGATTATCAGACTGTACAAAACTTTTTAAAGGGATTTTAATGGAAGAGCAACATATCATTGATTACATACTTGAATTAACGGGTCAATATAGACTTAGTAAAAGAAACGCTAGTCATAATTGGAAAAACGGAGATGGTATTGAGGTATTTAACTGCCCGGAATGTAATTACGCTTATGAAATGGTAAAGACGTATTCAACCGCAAAAACAAAAGCTGTTCAAAAATATAAGGACTTCCCTAAATACAAACTTCCTTTAAAAACTTGTGAGCATTGCGATGAAACTAATTAAAAATATTATGGGAGACGAAGTAGAACTAGCTCTGGATAATTGGGAGCGTCAACATGGTACTAAAACGAACTTCTCTACTAACAGTATTGGCTTAATTGGAGAGCTTACTATTTATAGCACTTTAATTAAGCAAGGTTTTGGTTCTCGTATTTACAAACCTATTTCAGATGAAGACCATGTTGATTTAGTCGTCGAGTGCAATCAGAATAAATTTGATCGTGTACAAATAAAAACAATTACTACAATGAATACGGCTACCTCGATAGAGGTTAAGATGGGTAAGTACACAAAAAGCAAAAGGGTAGATGTGGTTGCAGTTTACTTTGCACCAAAAGATGCAGTTGCTTTTGTTCCTTATAAAAATACAAACAGTATTACACTAGCATTAACAACAGCAAAAAACAATCAAGGGAATCGTAATTGGTTTTGGCAATATGAACGATACCCAGAATTCTTTGGAGGTGATGATGGCATCAAAAAGCAAAGCTAAAGGCAATCGTTTTGAACATGAGTGTGTTGAACGACTAAAAAAACTTAATTATAAGGACGTTAAAAGAGCATGGGGTTCTAATGGATTAGCATTAGGCCATGCCGAAGATGTTGATATCTTAGCTGATGGAGTTAAAATACAATGTAAGGTTCGTAAAGCAGTACCGAAATGGTTGGCTCTGGGAACTTGTGATTGGGTCTTATTTAAAGAAGACCGTGGAGCAATTTATAAAATAACCAAGTTGGAGGAAGAACCATGTCAGAAAAACAAGTAATTAATATTAGAACAGATGATAAAGGTTTAGACATACTTCTTAAATGCTTAAAACTTTTATCGTTACATGGAAATGAAAACAGATACAGCTGGATAAATCATAATGATGTTGATAACGCCTTAAGGATGACAAATATGATTCGACATGGAATTGACAAGGGAAACTTTAGTGAATATGAAGGACTTGCTCCTTCTAAATGCGAAGATGGAGTGTGTGACTAATCAACGGAGGTAGTTAGGATGCGAAGTTGTTGGCTATATATAATAAAAATGAATCGATTCAATGGGTTATTGATGCGATTGAACGAAGTAATAATAGGGAAGTCCCAGAAGCAAATTTAATTACGGACACCTCAACAGATAATGCAGATAAATCTGTTTATCGATGCTCTGTTTGTGATATTGGATGGGAAGAAACATATAGGAATGGTAGGAAATTGTACTTGTTTTACAAGTCTTACGTTAAACTAGGTAAAAGGTATAAAGTATGTCCAAGATGTCGAAAAGGGTAGGGATAGATACACCCATTAATGAAGAAATAGTAGACCTTATTGCTGAAAGAATGATGGAAGGTGCTAGGAAATATGGGGATAGTATTTCGATTGATGACCCTAGAAATATGATACAAGAAACATTAGAAGAAGTAATGGATGGTTTAGTTTATTGCTCGATTAAACTTTTACAAATTAAAAGAAGTTGTCAGCATCTTAATTACACATATCAGCCGTGTGAACCTGACAACAATGTTCCAGAGAATCTTACTTGTGATGACTGCGGTGATAACCTAGCGATGGATGGAGAGTACGTTTAATGTGGTTGTGTGGACAATGTAATCATGTGCTAAGATGGAACGCTGATTTTACTTTTGAGGAAGTTGGTATTTATGATAAGGAAGGAATATCATCTATATATAGTTGCTCTAAATGTGATATAGATGTAGAAGTAAACATATCTCATAATGATTGAAAAGCAATATTACGATGATGACCCACATTGGAGAGAATGTTTAAATAAGTATATAGACGCTGAATTAGTGTTAGGGGTAAAAGAACTCGTTAACACTAAAAACAATCGATTTAACTACAAGGGAATGCTTATAAACCTATCCCCAGAAAGGTTTGAGATACTATTATCAATACTTAGACAACGGTATCAAGAATTGCAAGGAATGGCGAAAGAAAACAGTACTGAAAAGTAAAGTTGACTGATGACTTGTAATGGCCTAGTTATGCCATGCATGAAAACGCACTGCCAATGTCTAGGCAACAAAAAAAGCCCCCGGCAATTACGCTAGGGGCTTTTTTACCTCCTCATCACTTAATTAGAAGTGACCACTTTTCGAAGCACTTGTCCAAAGTATTGTTGTAGTGTTAGTCCTTTTAACATGGCATTAGATTTCAGTTGCAAGTAATCTTGCTCTGTAATGTTTGCCCTAATTGGAACTACGTTTTCAATCTCTTCTTCAATGTACTTCTGTCTTGTTCTGTATTCGCTCATACGATTTCGTCCTCTTTATCTATTTCTTCATCTTCATACTCCATTTCGAATTTTATTTCATCTGCAATAACATCAGCATCTCCATCATCATAAACTGTATCTCCATTTTCATCGCATTCTATTGATATGCTTTTTGTGTTTGATAATTCATCTATCATTTTTCGTATCATACTTTCATCTGCATCTACTTTCTCTTGAACTAATTCTATTAGTTCCTCTTCGTGGTAGTAATACTCATATCCATTACTGCATACATGAATTACTTCACATCCTATATGAGCCATTATCCGTATATCACCTTTCCAAATAGAGCTATCTGCACTATCTGGTCACAATCTTCAGCGTCTAAGTTGTCAAAGTCCAATCCAAGACTTAATGCTTCATTGTTTTCGCACCAAGTTTGTAGACCTTTGACTAAGTCATTATAACTCATATACCAATTTACATTGCCATCATCTTTAATAGGTTCGTGCAATTTGAATCGAATAAGATGCTTATCGTAATCTGCATCTTCATCCTTATCGAAATCAAATACTCTTGGAATGTCTAGTACATTAATATCTATTTCCTTAAGAGAAATAGCATCTATTACCATAGCACTATTACACCAATAATTAATACCACCTTCGACTGCAGTAATTAAAATATCGGATAAGATTTTATCTTTGTAACTGTTATTAAGATTAATTGTAAACATTTGTTTACCCTCCATTTTATTGTTGAGATTTATCGCTCCATGCGATAGAAGGTAAGAAGGGAGTCGAACCCTATCAAGTACCATATTACCTTTTTTTGAAATGATCCCTAGCGTTATTTTAGCTTTTCTTCGTTTATGATATACCCATCATTGAATGGTGCTATCTCCTGAAAACCGTGAGACTCTTCAATCATATAATCATCTGTAAATTCATTATCTTCATCTACACCTCTATCTCTTAGCCATTTAATAGTATCTTTATAAGATTTGTAGTTTTTAACTATAGGGTCTGAGTAGTCTCTGCCATTGTCTTGGGTAAATTGTATTTCTACATATACTTTTATATCGTCATCGTATTTCAGTTCATATATTTCCCATCCACCATCTGGGTCATTGTCACCATCTATATATTTACCGCAATCAAATTCAGGGTCTACTCCTAATTCCCTCCATATTGGATGATTTTTAGGTTCTGAATCATAAATAGCTTTTTCAGTAGCTTTAATAGATTCTTTAAGCTCTTGAATCTGGTTAAATACACCCTTGTATTCATGTATATTTGGTTCAGTAGCATCATGTGCGGTATCATCTACATTACTTTCTTCATAGAAAATAATTTCATGGCAACTATTTAAAGAACTTGCCCACATTTCACGTCTATTATCTTCGATTGCATCTATTAGAGCTTTTGCCCTATCTAGTATTGTATTATAGTTTATCACTATAAACCTCCTTTTGTTTTATTGAGAAAAATCTTGCCCCCCATAAAAGGGGGGACTTTTTATAGTAGTATTTATTGTTTAGTTCCTTGCAATTTTTCTATCTGTAAATACATATTTTCGTCTCTTTCATCCCACTCCCATTTTTTTCTAAACTTATTAGCTTTTTTATAAGATTTAAACAACCCATAAACACTTGGGTCGCATGAATCCCACATAGCAATTACAACATATTTATTTTCCATTGCATAACCTCCATTTTATTATTAAAAAAAATCTTTGGGCGGTCAAGATTTATAACCGCCCTATCTGGTATTAACTTCCGAAGAATTTGTAAAGCTCATCATAATTTTTGATGATTTTAATATAGGTAGACTTGTCTAGGTCTGTAAGTTGCCTAGCTCTAGGGTCTAGCATATTGTACAATCCTTCGTTTTGTACTTCTAGGTAATCAAGCCATTCATATTCTGCAATCCGTAGCTTGTCATGGTATTTTTCTAGGTCTGTCATTGTGTGATACTCCTAGCTTTTACTCTATCGTGAACCATTGCGACCCTATCTCTATAATTCTGTAAGTCTAAGACCCAAGGGTCTTTTGAATCATATTTACAAGGGTTGTTATCTACTTGATTTATTGTATCATCTATTGATTTTAAAATCAAAGCAAACCGTTTCGCATTCGTCCACGAATGAAGAACTATTGTTGTTATCTTGTCATTTATTGACATGATTGTAACCTCCTTTTTTGTTGAGAAAAGTCTTGCCCCGGAATTACTCCGGGGTCTTGGTTTTATTGTTCTTTGGTTATTTCAAACTCCCAAAGAGTATAACAAGAATCAGTAGCTAAAATGTCATCATCAAGGTAAGTAGGGAATACTGCACACCAAACTTTCCCATCATTTTCCTCTAATTCCCAACCACTAGCATTTCTAATCCATCCATCAACTACTAATCCATTATCTAAGGTAATATTGTGATACTCCTCTATATGAGTTTTCTTTTTTACTTTGTCATATATTGGTAATAATTCGGATACTATTTTCTTTTTATCCTCACTTGTTAATTCAATATCGCTATACATTTTATAACCTCCATTTTGTTTATTGAGAAAAGTCTTTGCCGGGAATCCGTCCCGGCTCGGTTTGGTTATTTGTTACTATCTTTCCATTCTAAGAACATTTTAAAGGACTCTATCCAAGCAACTTGAGGACTTTTTATATCGTCCCAATATTGCCATTGATTGTATAGCTTGACTGTTTCATCGTATAAATGCTCAAAGTCATCATATTCAATACCATAGCTCGTTAAAATATGAGAACAACATAAAATCATATAATCTTTACCGTACATAGTATGTTCATATAGATTAGCTGTTACATGGTCTAATCCACTTGTTATTTTTTCCATTGTGTTAACCTCCATTTTGTTTATTGAGAAAAGTCTTCCCGGGTTTGCCCTCCCGGGTAGGGTTTATACTAAATCGATAAAATCCCAAGGTGTTGCATCCTCTCCGTAGTGTCTCTCTGCGTAATTACTAGCACTATTGAATAAATGCTGATTGTTTTCAATTTGAATAATTATTTCGCTGTGGTCTAAACCAAGACCATCAAAATAAAAATAATTATCTACAATATACTTATCTACAATTTGGATTTGCTTTTTCATTGTGTTAACCTCCATTATTATTAAGAAAAATCTTTGCCGGGGTTACCCTCCCCGGCTAGGGTTTATTTGCTCCTAAATACATTAGAATTATTCAATGTTTTCAAATCTCGCATGACTGCTTTAAAAGTTTCATCATTATTCAATGATTTATGATTACGAGCCACAAATTCCAATCTACTTATATACCATTTAAGGTTTATTTTTTGATTCATTTTTTAACCTCCATTATTAAGAAAAATTTTTACCCGGTATTGTTCGCCCCCGGGTTGGGTCGGTTGTTTAGAAGTAGTCGTTATCTATACAGTCTTGAAAATAGATTTTCCATTCTCTCGCTAGGTCTTCATCTGTTATAGGGTAATCATCTAGGGAGTTTTTAGCGTCTGTGTAATCCATTGAAATTTGACATTCATAATTTGCAAACTCTCGATGTATTATTTTATTTAAACCGTTTTCTGCTATGTCCTTTGCCACAGCTTCAGAACGTATTTTATCAAGTCCGTTATAAACGTTTTTTACGTTGTCTTTTGGACATAACAAACCGCCGAACAAATGAACGTATTTAATACCGTCTTGTTTCTTCTCTTCGAATTGTTTATTTCCGAATGCGAAAAAAGCTCCGTTGTATTTCATTAGTTCGGTAGTTGCTTTTTCTGTGTAATCGCTTAAGTGCTTCATGTTTGAAACCTCCATTTTGTTTTTATTGAGAAAAGTTTTTGCCGGGGTTGCCCTCCCCGGCTAGGGTTTTTTTCTAGGAATCAAAAGTACTATTTTTTAGACTTGAAAAAATCAGTCTTGTCTATATCAAACCATTTTTGAATCTTATTTTCTAATATTTTAATTTGGGTTTGGCGTTTGTCTTTGTCCCATGACGCACTAAATCCCATAGTTAAAACATCTAATAAGAAATCAAGGGTCTTTTTATGTCCCTCTTTAGGTTCCATGTTTTTATAGATTTCATATATACTCGTTGTATTGTTCATTTTGTAACCTCCATTATTAAGAAAAATTTTGCCCGGTTTAGCCTCCGGGCTAGGTCTATTATTTAACTTCTTGGTAAATGTCGTCTGTCTTATGATGATTTTTAGCAAAGTTTAGAACGCTTAAATAAATATGCTCTGTGTTCTCTGCTAAAAGTCGGCGTTCGTAATTACTTCTATTTTCTTCAAACCAAGCACCCGAAGTATTTAACCAAAGCTCTAAAATATCGGGATTTGTAAATTTACCGGTTAGTTTAACTGTTGTCATGTTTGACCTCCATTTTGTTATTTGTTGAGATAAATTTTGCACCGTTTGCCCTCGGTGCTAGGGTTTTACAAATAGATCATCGATTTTTATTTTTCTACGAAGTGCAAATCATACAATTTGCCTATCTTTTCGGCTAAATATCCGGCTTCAGTTCTTGCGGTGCTTTTTGCTCCGTATCGATTTGCTTCGATGTTTTTTAAAGCGTAATCAATAGATTCGAATAAACCTCTTGCGTATTGGATGTTGTTTTTTTGTATCATGTTATGACCTCCATTAGTGTTAATTAAAATCTTGCCCGGTATAACTCCCGGGCTGAGTGGTTTATGCAAACTGTCTTAAAATGGCGTTCGCTGTATCTATTGCTGGTTGCTTTTCTGTTTCATATGCTGAACCTTCAATGGATTGAATGCCTTTCTTACTAGTAGTATTTATTACGTACTCTGAATAATTGACATCAAAGCCAACTGTAATAATTACGTTACTGTTTTCTAGTGTTGTTATGTTATGCATGGGATGACCTCCGTTTGTGTTGAGAAATGAAATTTTCCCGGGAAAGGGGAAAGCGTCCCGGGTCGCCTCTCGTTAAATGGAGGAGGTTTTTAAAGTCTGCTTCCCGGCAAGGGTTTTAATCCTCATGTTTAGGGCTTAGACTTTTTGGCCGGTGTCCCTTGGGACGGCCTCAGAATTACAGTGCTGTCATGGCTACAAGCTCGAACGCTGTTCAAAATTCATAAATTTTCAATAATCAAAAAATGTAATGATACAAATTACTCATTTGTTGCGTTTGTGTCAAGTACTGATTGTTAATTTGTGGTAGTTCACGACAGTAAAATAATTTATTTTAGAGTGGCAAAGTGTGTAAAATTACCCTTCATTTTGTACCATTCGAGACCGCACAAAGTCCCGCAGATTTTAAGATTGTTTGTTGTGGTCGATGTAGCGAGAAGAGAAGCGGTCAAGTAAGGGTTTGAGACCCTCGAGCAACCGAGGAGAAAACCTTTTAAGGTGACAGATAAGTGCCAATTAGAGCATTTAAATAATATTGTATGCAGACGAGCGAACAATATATATAGACGAAGACCCCCACCCCCATATCCGGAATTGTACCGGTCATTTCATGCATGGTAAGGTATTAATTTGTTCAGACAGACTTTTTGCTTAACTTTTACCACTAATTAACATAATGAAAAAACACGAAATAGTAGCAATAACAGTATATATATGCATCTTACTAACCATTTACATTATAATAACACTCATAGCTAATGCCTAAAAAACCTCCTATAAAAAAGAATGCAACTGCTTGGGGAGAGTGGATACGCAACCACCCTAAAACTCCAGAATTATTACAAAAATTATTTAATATAGCAATGAACGAAGAACATCCGAATCATGTAAAAGCTATAAACATTCTTATAGACCGTATCGCTCCTAGCTTAAAAGCATCTGAATTAAAGATTGAAGGGGACATAAGCCCCGGAGTCATAGTCCTTCCGGAAAGAAGAATTACAGAAACAACACAAAAAGCCGATTCCCAAAATAATATAAAAGAAAAAACAGCCGAGGCTTAAATGGAAGCAGATGCAAGGTCGATTAAAATGGATCGGGTTGCTGATAACTATATCGTGCGTATTAATATTCGTGCTTTGCTTTATTTGTTTTTTCTTGTCGCTTCGGCTTCTTATTACTGGATTACTACTCAAAATAGAATTGACCAACTTCACATGGATGTAAAAGAATTAAAAGATAAGGTAACCGCATTGGAAGCCAAACACCAAGAAGAGATAGAAAAAGTAATGAATTGGTACGATGAGCTATCTATAAACCCTCTTACCGGATTTAAAAAAAAACGTAAATGAAACAAAACATAGTCTGGAAACCTCACCCGGGACAACAAACATTTGCTCTACAAGTGGACGCATTTGAAATACTATTTGGAGGGGCAAGGGGAGGCGGTAAGACTATGGCTGGTATGGCTTGGTTAATCCATCCAGATTATATAACAAATCCAAGTTATAGGGCGTTAGTTGTTCGTAGAAACTATGATGATTTACGAGATTGGATTGACAGAGCTAGATTCTTTTATCGGACAATGGGCGTTCAAGTAACGGGTAATCCAGCAGAGTTTCGATTTCCGTCTGGAGCAAAACTTAGGACGGGTCACTTATCAGAAGACCAAGCCTATACAAAGTATTTGGGGCACGAATACAGCTCTATATTAATAGAAGAGTTAACACTTATCCCTACTGAAATGGACTACTTAAGGCTAATTAGTTCATGTAGAAGTTCAGATAAGACATTAAAACCTAGAATATTTTTAACAACCAATCCCGGTAGTATAGGTCATGCGTGGGTTAAAGATAGATTTATTGAAGGCGGTAGAAATAAAATTGTAAAAGATAAGGACTCCGGTAGAACTAAGATATTTATACCATCAAAAATTGAAGATAATCCTACATTAGTAGAAACTGACCCGGATTATGTTAACTACCTTAAGTCGTTACCGGAAGAAATGCGAAAGATGTGGTATGAAGGAGACTGGGACGTTTACGAAGGCCAGTTCTTTACAAGATTTAGACAAGCTCACCATGTTGTAGAACCTTTTGCTATACCGGAATCGTGGTATAAGTATAGAATGATTGACTATGGGTATCGTAATTATTTTGTTTGCCTATGGGTAGCCGTTGACCATGATAGAAATGTCTTTATATATAGGGAACACGCTGAAAAAGAAACAGAATTAAACCGTCATATAGCTAAAATAAATGAATTAAGTGGTGATGAGGACTATATGGCTACTATATGTGACCCTTCTATGTGGATTCGTAACCCTCAAAATACAAATCGTTCGGACGGAGTTATGCCTTCTCATATGTCTATTGCTGACATAATGCTTTTTAATGGAATTCCGTGCGTAAGAGCAAATAATGATCGTGCTTCCGGATGGAACGTAGTAAGAGAATACTTGGATTGGAATGAAAAGGAAGGTAAAGAGTCCATGCTTAAAATGTTCCCACAATGTAAGTACTTAATAAAAACATTTCCAATGCAAACATATAGTAAAACTAGACCAGAAGACCTTGATACGCATGGCGAAGACCACGCCGTTGATGCTTTACGCTATGGATTAATGCATCTTGGAAGTCCCAATGAACCGGAAAAGCCAAAACCGTGGCTACAAAAAGAATTAGATAAATTAAAACGCATGGATGATGATTATTCTGGAGTAAGGAATTGATTGTAGAAAAATATAACCTCGCTACAAAAAAATGGGTAAAAAAGGAAATAAATGCGGACGACCTTAATAACATATCTCAAAATAAAATTACGCAGTATGAGCTTTCTAAAGCGATTCAAGTTGTGGTCGACATTCATACTGCTAAAGATGTTAGTAAAAATATTAAAACTAGTTTCGAAAAAAACTAATGAAAAGAAAAATATTAAATGAACTTAATAAAATAAAGAAATCAATGTGTTTTTCCTTAAATATTAAAATTAACCAAGAAGACGTTAACCATTTTTATTTTATAAATAGAGAGCAAAGGAAATTTTTCAATGGATAAAGAATATAAACCTAGCGAAAAAGAACAAAAGACAATTGACCGTGTTAATGATATGTTTTCTGTTGCTAAAAAAGCAAGAGAGAGTACAGAAAAGATATGGCGAGAGTCTGAGTCTTTATATATGGGACACCATTGGGAAGGCATGGATATGCCAGAATTTAAAAATCAAATTACTTTAGAGTTTATTGCGTCCGCTATAGATACAATGATTCCCGTATTGTCTTCTAGGCCACCGAGAATTGATGTTATCGCAATAGGAAATGATGAAAAAGCTCAAACCTATGCGGATACAGCTCAAGCTGTTATGGATGAATTCTGGATGATAAGAGATATGCAGAATTTAATGTCTGAATGGCTACTTGATTATTTAGTATATGGGAATGGTCTACTAAAAGTACATTGGAATGGAGACGATGATTTACCGGATTGTGATGTTGTTGATCCTTTTAATTTTTATACAAACCCTTCTGCTACCAAATTAGAAAATGCGGATTGGTGTATTGTGGCTACTCCGACTCCTATTTGGAAATTAAAAGAAATGTATGAAAACGGTAAATACGTACAATCGGAAAGTAATTTATCGAAACACGAAGCCTTAAAAATGAATCAAGGGACTGCCGGAGATAGTTACGTTCAAGTAACGGACACGCAGAAAAAGGAAACAAATTACTTTAAGGATAAAACACACGCCATGAAAGGCTTGGAAGAGAGGGCATTATTAATTGAAGTATACAGTAGAGGTGGATACAGAGAAGATGATGAAAATTATGTACCCGGACAAGTTAAGATGTGTGCTATGGCAAATAATGTACTCTTGTATGAAGGTCGTTCTAAGTATCCTTTTTTTAATAAGAAGAATCATATTGGCCATCCGTTTCCGTTTATCAACATTAAGAACGGCGGTTCAGCACACTCATTCTGGGGCAAGCCAGAACCACGAAGATTAAAATCAATTAATTTAGCAATGGATAGAGTTATTAGTCAGACAATGGACAATATTCATATGACAGCCAATCCAATGTGGATTGTTGACTCTACGACAGATGTTCAAGACCAAATATCAAACAAGCCGGGACAGATTATACGAAAAAGAGGTGCTGGGCAAGTATCTATGCAACAACCAGCTTCAATGCCTAATTATGTATTCAACTTTTACCAACAATTAGAAAATGTATTTGAAACGATTAGTGGCGTAAATAAAGCTACGCAAGGTAAGGACTCAAGTAATGTGACTTCTGGTGTTCAGGCTCAAATTTACCGCCAAGCAAGTACAACTAAGATTGATTATAAGTCTAGGGCAGTAGAAAAAGCAATACAATGCCTCGGTACTATGTGGATGGCTATGTTTAAAAATTTAGGTACTACAGTTTTAAATGTTCCTTATTACGACCCGGAAGGTAATCAAGAAGTTCGTTCTGTCATGGGTGTACTATTTAAAGACTTTGATATGCATATAAGGTGTAGAGCTGGTTCTATGATGCCTGAAAACAAGCAGTTCGTAGAAAATAAAATATTACAATTAGCTCAGTTAGGTATTGTTACCGACCCGGAATATGTGGTTGAACATATGAACCTACCAGCTAAAGAAAGATTAATTGCTTTAATGCGTCAACAAAAAGAAGAAGCAAAACAAGCAGAAAATCCATTATCGCAGTATGGAGCAACGGAAGATGAGGTTTTTGACAACCTAAAAAAGAACCCGGAACAAATGGCAAATCTACCGCCAGAAGCAACTAATTAATTGAATTTTATCGTAATGAGTATAATAAGAAATTAAATAACAATATGGAGTATATATGTCTTCAGAAAATATAGTAGGTGGAACTTACGGAATAGAAGTG
>Ga0209337_1002086_pt1 | contig 14731 bp, 18 predicted proteins | sample LinPmetageLP53_FD_184044 | JGI IMG/M metagenome (GOLD analysis project Ga0209337, IMG submission 184044) | Marine viral communities from the Pacific Ocean - LP-53 (SPAdes) (version 2) | ecosystem: Environmental > Aquatic > Marine > Oceanic | place: Pacific Ocean | collected 2010-02-08
TTAGAATTCTCATTGATGAAGCAGCGCAGCTTGTACCGGAATCGAAAACCTTGGACGAACTATGTGACCGCTTAAACATGGTGGAGCAATTAGTTCGAGACCAGGAGCTACACGATAGCAGCTACGTGAAGCTGACCTGCGTCGTAGATACCACAAGCCTACCAACATTTGGGGGTGATGACATCGAGCATCCAGAGGGCATCTGGAGCTGGGATGAGACGCGTATTCTTGAGCACGTCAACGGGGTGTGGGTGCGGAGTGAGCGAGGGGAATCATGACAGCTAAGAAAAAAACTGAACGCCCACCCATCCAATCTTACGTTTTGAATTTGGAAGTGCTGTCCCATGAAGCGACGATGGGAATTTATGCCCTCGATGAAACCTTTATTGGCACCGAACACTACATGGGCCTTAAGGGCTTTTGGAACTACGAGTACCGATACATAATGCGTCAGGCCTCAATATATGAAAAGCGCATCGTTCATCAAAGAATGCTGAAAGCGGGGCTTAAGCATAATGGTGAATCACCCGAACATGCTGCGATAGTGGATTGGGTGCACAAACGCATGTATCGCTAAGACGTCCGAGCAACCCGTTCTCTGACAACTATCTCAAAATATTTTTAGAAACAGCTCCGATGTCCTCGGGGCTTTTCTTTTGCCTAACCGACCCTGGATATCATTGCGTTTTCCCGACTGCCTGGTGTGAGCTCACACAGCTCAAAACGTCCGTATTGTTGGCCGGGGTCGGAGGTTTAAGTAGGGAGGTTTTGCCCCTGGGCTTTTGACGGCCCAGAAGCCAGAACCTTATAGGCCTCGACTCAGCTTGACTATGTATTAAGACCGTATCCTGTGACGTGATCCCAGTATAGAACACCCGCCGCACTCATACCAAAAGAATTTGGTATAGGGCATCGTGGCAAATCCCAGCGAAATCTCATACCAAATACATTTCTCAATACCAAAAACTTTTGAACAACTAGGTAGCGCAAGCGGCTGTAAGGATTACGCTTTTTCGCCCATACCAAGAATACCAAAAACTTTTTAGAAAATATATTTATAACAGAGGTTTTGCCCTTGGGATTCTGTGTTGCAGATTGCTATTCGGCGATTTCCTGTGATGTGCTGGTTTCGTGAAACGGCGACTTTTTTGCTTAAAAAGTACGTGCTCTTGTACCCACACCCTCGTGGGGTACTCGGTATTTGGTATGAGTCTAAACTGCAACAAGAAAACCCCGCAACTGTGACAAGCCCGCTGTAAGTAGTTGATATTGCTTTAAAACATTAATCAGGAATGGCTTAATCCAACCCAGCATAACCACCTTTATCACAGGCAATGCCTAAATCTCATACCAAAAACCATCAATAATCCCGCACCCTTACCCAGCACATCACTGATTTTCCACCTTCCTCACACCCTGCAAAAATGATAGATTCAGGGTCTAAATTGCGACCAACTGTGACAAGCATGGTTGGGTGCAGCTGCTCTGTGTTGTGCGACTAATCGGTTAATTAGTGAACACGATACAGTGGTAATTATTATTGCGCTGTGTCAGAAGCGTGGCGTGGAAAACCCAGTATTGAGAGTATTGCAATATTTGGGTGAATTTTGGGATTTGGGATGAAAAAAACAAAAGCAAGCAAGGGGAGCAACCGCTCTCACTTCACCGATAATAAACTGAAAGGCTTGAGCGAAAAGCCAGCGACTTACTCCGACCTCGGGTGCGCAAATCTCACCCTAAAGGTCTACCCCCCTCGCCCTGGATTCACCGCCAAGCAGCGGCGCACCTTTATCATTGTCCGTTCTGTAGACGGCAAAATGTCCCAAACAAAAATCGGCTCGAACACTGACTACACGGTTGCCCAAGCTCGTGAAGCTTGCACCAAGTTTATGCGTCATGAGCAAGCTGGGCTAGGCCGCGTAAACGTGGCGCTGGCAGACCAGCAGGAGCGAATGCGTGGCGTGACAGTTCAGGACGTACTCGACGATTACACCGAAGATATGCGCAAACGTGAACTGGCAGCTAGCTCGATAAGTAACTATGTAGGGATGCATTGCCGCCTCAATTTGGTCACCGGGCTGCAAGCAATCGAGCTAACACACGAGGTGATGGACGTGTTGGTTCTTGAGCTTCGTGGTTATCGCAAGAAAACGGGCGAACCGTTGTCACAAAATCGAATAGGCAACATATACAAGCTGCTGGAACGCAGCTTTGAACACGCTAGAAAAGGCACCAAAAAAATTCCGCGACAATGGAACATGCCGTTCGATGAAACGAAGCTCTACGGCCCCCAGGTTTGCAGAGATACCCTCTACAGTGACGATGAATTTCTTCGACTTTGGAATTTTCACCCAGGAACCTACGCCAACGCCCGGTCTGGTATTCGTAAAAATACAAGCTTCAACTGGTCCAGAAATTACGACGAAGTCTCTACAGCTCTACAGCTTCTGATGCTCACCGGTTGTCGTAAGAATGAAATTGCAGAGGCGCGATGGGATGAGCTGACAACGACCGAGCATAAGCGCCTTGGGCAAATGCCGGTGTTGCTTTGCACTGAGGACAGAACAAAGAAGCGCCGGTTGCAGGCTATTCCGTTGCCGCCTCAGTGCGTAAAGATTCTAGCGGAGCATCACAAAAAGTATCCTCTCAAGAATCCATCTGACCGCATCTTCCCAACGCTTAGAGAGCGTAAGGGAACCTATGATCTGTATAAGCAAATTAAAAATAGAGGAGTATTTGAAAACTCAATACACGATATTCGCAGAACCGCAGGCACAACCTGGGCAGAAATGGGTGCATCTGAAGAGCTAATCTTCAAGCTTCTCAATCATTACAAAATCACCAGCCAGTCAAGCTACAACCACTATCGTTATTTTACTGAAAAATATGACTTCATTGCGGAATATCAGGCTGAACTTGAACATCGCATGACCAATACTACTAAAACAAAAAATATTTTAGAGGACATCTTGTCCTTTAAGGAGACTAATAATGAAAGAAAAAATAAACCCCCACGCCGTGTTTTGCAACAGAACACAATTAGCTTGGCGGCTGGGGATTTCCGTTGATCACATCCGTCAAATCGAACGTGACGGAACCTTCCCTCAACCTGTACCAACACGCCCCGGCGTCTCAACAAGTAAAGTCTATATGTGGGCTGACGTCGTAAGATGGTACGAGTCACTACAGCCTAAAATGACCACGCCAAATTTGGGTGACAGCGTAAAAAACGCACTAAAAAACACTCAAACGTACGCATCGATGTCCTGTGATGCGGGTGGTTAAGCGTTGAATATATAGGTTACGTGTGGTGCCTGCTTCCAGCATCCCAATTTGAGATCTTGTCCGTTGCGGCGATAGCCGCTAGGATCGACGTCTGATGTGGGGAAGCAAAGAGAGAGCCGTCCAGCTTGCAGGCTGAACGACTCAATGGAAGCAAGCATCATACCTTTTGGGAACAATCACTTGTCTTAGCGACTCTCGATTAACACCCAAACATTTCGTTGACAAGAAAAATGCCCAATAAGAGTGGTCTTTATTGGGTTTTATTGGGGGGGATTATGTCAAATTACCAGCAGAATCATAGACTTAAAGAGTTTCCAAGGTCAAACTTTAGCAATCTAGCTATCGAATATTTCGAAAATGGTTACCAGACGGTTATGCCCAGCGAGGGTAAAGCTATCTTTATCAAGGGTTGGCAGTACCGTGGCGAGCAGCCACCCAGCCTAGATGAGCTTTATCAAGCGGTCGACTATTATAAGAACCGAAACCTCTCCTTAGTCTACGGCCCAGCATGTCCGGTTATCGCCATCGACATCGATTCAAAGGAACACAGCTATGAGCTGGAAGCTTTAACATTTGAAGCGCTCGGTACGACACCGCTTATTAGCTTTGGAAATTGGCCAAAGCGTAAACTTATCTACGCTAAAGCTCCGAACCAAAACTTTGAGACTAAACGTTTCCAACCTCTCGTTGAAGTCTTTGCCGGTAAGGGTCAGACGGTGCTTGAAGGCCTGCATCCTGTCACTGGAAAGGCCTATGGCTGGGTTGGTGAATCACCGGCCACCACACCCGTCTCAGAGCTTCCCGTAGTAACAAAAGAAATGATGCTCCTCTGGGAGAAATCATTCTCGGCTTGGATGACCGAACGAGGAATTTCAAACTCACTTCCTGGTTCTGGGCCAGGTGCGTATGGAAAACATGCTTCATCTGTAACGGGGCCACAGGCAGACCTACTGGCAACGTTAAAAATGGAACGAAAGTCATGCCACTCAGAGCAAGACTTTATTGCCTGCGTAACAAGACATCTCGTGGCAATGCGTCCAGGTAACAGACACATCGTGATGACCGCAACGGTTGGCTCGTTAGTGGGCCGTGGCATCGCCGAAGACCGCATCTGGTCAATCTTAAACAAACACTACGTCAATCGCTACGGCGACCAATTCTCTCTGCGCTCAAACAAAGTCACAAAAGCTTTAACTTCCGCCAAGGGGAGGTCTCGCAAATGGCAAGCGCAGCACCACTAAGTATCATACCTGTTTTTGAATCTGGGGTTTATCAGTTTCACAATACCTCTAGCGGACCAAAAGCCGTGTCTAACCTAAAGGTTCGTGTCGATTCAGAGAACGGCGGTGCCTTCTGGTTTGACGTCACTGATTGCCGCGTTGAAATTACAGCACGTATATTTGACGCAGAGAGTAAGGCTCGTGGCTGTTTGGTTGAGTTCGACCACGCCATTACAAATGAAACGCTTAATGAGATTGTCTGGGATCATGAGATGTCTGGGCAACCATCAAAGGTAGTACTCGAACGTCTGGCGCAACGCGGCTTAACCGTGTTCTCTGAATCTCTGCGTAAGGGCATTACAACACGAACTCTCTTTATGAAGTATTTGCTGATGGCCAGACCAGACGCACTCATTTCGATTCATTCAAAAAACGGTTGGTCAGAACATGGGAATCATTACGTGCTGGGCAAAAGCGTAATTCCTGCCGATGAGCAGATAAGTCTCGTTGATGACCGTGAGAGTTTTCTTGCTCGACAAAAGCCCGACCTCACTGAGTGGGACAAACTTAAACCGCTCATCACTAAACAACCCATGTGGGAGTTCGCGACGGCGTTAGCTTTCGCAGGCCCGTTAATCGCTAAACTGAAGATACCGCAATCATCGCTCGGTGGCTTCGTGTTCTACGGCGGAAGTGGCAAGGGCAAGTCGTACGCTAACATGTGCGGCCAAGCCGTCTTTGGTGCGGAGCCTATTACGTTCAGTGCAACTCGAACTGCACTCGAGGACGTGGCCCTGATGCACAATGACCGCACCTTATTCTTAGATGAACTGCATCAAGCCGGAAGCATGGGTCGCTCTGAATCATCCGGGTCAGCTCAGATAGGCCAAGTCATCTATGACCTTGCTAATGGCACCGGTAAGCTTCGTCGTGTCGATGCCAAAAAATTAGAGGAGCCAAAGCACTGGCGTTTATTATGGATGGGAACTGGGGAAATTAGCTCTGCCGATTACATCCGCCCAGCCCTTGGTGAGTCTAAAGAAGGTCAACGCATTCGTGCAGCTGACATCCCAGCCGACCACCCACGAGTGCATAACGATTTAGGTGTAGTGGATGGGCGCATTGTCTGTGGGAAGATACAAGATCTAGCACCAAAATGTGGTGGCGCAGCCGGTCGTGTTTTTCTTCATTGGCTCGCTAAACAATCTAAAGCCCAGCTTAAGAAAATGCGCAAAGACTTCGATGAGCTTTATACAGAATACTTCGAGCCCTTGGCCGAGACCGGCACCCAGACGCGACTGGCTGAACGTGCAGCGCTCGTTGCCTATGCTGGTTCGCTAGCACAAGACCTAGACTTAATGGAGTTTGACAAAACGTTTCTAGCGTCACCCATTGCGGTGCTCGATGCGTGGCGTGAAACCGTAGGCAACCAAGCAACCAACGACGTACAGCGCTGCGCTCAAGCTATAATTGCGTGGGTTGATTTGAATCGGGGTGATAAACTTATCCCTATCAGGCCAGTTAACATCAGCGTTGAAACAGCAGACGATGGCACACGGACAATCGAGACAGCTTACGCCGCGCCACCGGGTTGCAACTACAGAAACTTCATAGGCTTCACTGAAGACGACGACGTCTACATCACCCCAACGATGTTCAAAAGTCTTTGCGCAAACTTCGGTGGCTCACCGTCAATCTGTCGCGTGTTTAACAAGGAAAGTATTTTACTAAAAAATAACGGTAGCGGGTCGAATCAGTTCCAACTTAAAGAAGTAAAGGAAACGGTTCGCAATCTCACCACCGCTGACAAAATAGTATTAACGACGCTCGACCGAATCGTCTGGCGTAAAAACTCAAAACTATATGCAATCGACCTTAATCAACTTGAGGCTTATGCGTACCCTCAAAAACCAATTGGAGACACTACTAATGTCTGATGAAACAACAGATTTACAAAACTACAACATGCTCTGCCTAGCAGACATATCACACACAAAAGAAATTAAACGACTTACCGATGAACGGAATGTTGTACGCACTCAGCTTCTTGCCAACCCTTTAGTGCTCGCCCGCGCTGAAGGCTCGACACACAGCACGAGTGACCGCTTTAAGGTGACAACAATTGCCCGGATGAATCGTAAGATTGTGGAGAGCGAGTATCGGGAAATTGAAAACTTGATACCAAAAAAACTTTCACCATTCGTCGAAAAACTAACTCTAACCCTAGATCTTCCGAAGCTTCGCGCCTTGGAGCTGGCCAACCCAGAGCTTCATGTGTATTGCTGTCGCGCCATTTTAGAGACGCCCGGTAAGGTTGGTGTCGCGGTGGAAGAGTCCAACTAATGACTCTGCAAATTACAACCACCTCACAAATCACTGCGACTCGGGGCACCAGCATTATCGTGAGTGGTCCACCCAAGGTTGGCAAATCGTACACCCTGCGCACACTGCCTGGTCGTGTGCTCATTGCTGACGTTGAAGACGGGCAGCTTTGCAATCGCGACGTAGATATCCCGGCTGTTAGAATCAAAAGCTGGGCTGATGCCGAAGAGTTTCTATTGAAGTTGCAATCAGATCCAGCGTGGCAACAGTTTGATTGTATTGCAGTCGATAGCATCAGTGAGCTGGCAGAAGTTCGGCTCTCAGAAACGCTTAAGAGCACAACAAACAAGATGGCGGCTTACGGTCAGATGGCTGATGACATGACGGTGTGGCTGAAGAGCATGGCGCGTCTGCCAATGCACATCGTGTTTCTTTGCAAATACCAACGAAACAAACTCGGCGTCTGGCAACCACTGTTTCCCGGCAACGTACTAGACTTAAATGTTTTCTTTTGGTTCGATGAAATTCTCGTAATGCGAATGGTCGACGGGGAAAACGGAAAGCCAACGCGAACAATTCAATGCCACTCATGCGAAGAGCATCAAGCTGGCGACCGGTCAGGCACCTTAGATTTCTTTGAGGCACCGGACCTAACAAACATCATCACTAAAATTATGTCTGGAGGCATACAACAATGATTGCATACACACCAAAAAATGGCGCAAAGCCAATGGTCGGCAAACCACCGGCGGGACGATACGTTGTCGAGATTAAAGAGATGGACTCAAAACGTGCAGGTAATGACCAATGCGACACTCTGAGTTTTAAGTTTGAAGTTGTCGACGGCGAATACAAGGGCAAAGTGATTTGGTCAAAATTAAACTTGAACCACACGAATGGCGATAACCAATGGGCCGAAGACCGAATCGATTCGCTTTGTTTTGCGTTGAAGATACCAGAATGGAACGAACAAAACTACAAAGCGTTGTGCTACAACAAGCCTATTTTACTAGACGTCTATATGGGTACAGAATTCAACGGTAGGACTCCATACGAAATGAGTCAATTCGAGCAAACCTCTCAAGGTCGACCCGCTCCACTGCCACCGCAGCAACCGGCGCCACCAGCACAACAACAACAGCAACCACCACAACAACAGATGATGAATACGAATACCGCTGTCCCAGCCTCAATGGGTTGGACACCACCGGGCGCATAACAATTAACAAGGCCCTGCCGGGGGCCAGTGCTCCACACCCTATCCTTAATTCCCAGGTGTGGGGCACGACTCGGCAAATATGAATTTTAATATTAATAAGGAAGCAAGAATGACGAATTTGAATGGGGCAAGAGTCCGTCTGGCTTACCGAAGTGCGAGATTCAAAGAGGCCCATCGTGTGCAGTGTTTCCGGGGGGAAAGACTCCGTCGCGATGGCTCTTTGGATCAAGTACGAAGCAAAACTCGAAGAAACAAACGACGTGCATTACGTGTTTGCAGATACTGGGTGGGAGCATCCGGTGTTGTATAAGTATCTCGATGACGTTGTTCAGCCACTGCTTGGCGACAAATTCAAGCGTGTGGCGAGCAAAAAATACCCAGGCGGAATGGAAGAACTCGTAGAGAAGCGTGGAATGTTCCCTTCTCGAAAAATCCGATTCTGCACACAAGAGCTGAAGGTATTCCCAATTCGAGACTACATCAAAGAGGTGTCACCTGACTGCGTGAATGCGGTCGGCATTCGTGCAGAGGAAAGCTTCCGCCGCTCCAAGATGGAAGAGTGGGAAGGTGGTGGCCCAATGGACTGTGACACATGGCGTCCGTTGATTACATGGTTGCTACCTGAAGTCATCGACATCCACACCAAGCACAACATCAAGCCTTGCTCGTTGTACTACCGCAAAGAACTGCCAGCTTCTCGCGTTGGGTGTCATCCATGCATCATGTCTCGCAAGTCCGAGATTCGGGCCGTGGCTGAGTTTGACCCTGAACGCATCGTGCAGATTCGCACCATGGAAGCGAAGGTCGCAGAAAAAGCTGCCGAGCGTTACGCCAAAAAGGGCGAGACGTTTAAATCTCTCGGCTACACACCACCGACGTTCTTTCAATCCCGTGAGGGTGATGGCTCGATGTGGCCTATCGATGAAGTTACCAAGTGGTCCAAGACCTCGTGGGGTGGCAAGCAGAACGAGTTTCTGTTCGCAGCTAAAACTCCCTCAGATTTAGGCTGTTCTATGTGGGGTCTCTGTGAGCACGACCCATTACCATCGGATGACGACAAAGATGAATAATCCACTAATAGATGAGACAGACACAATTACAAAATGGATGAACGACGCCCTAGAGTCTAAGCATCCACCCGAATCTAACTTTCGTGGTCATGGTGGCTTCTCTGCCTTGGGGTCTGAGTGTCTCATGCAACTGTGGCTAGACTGGCATTGGGCATCGACCTACCAACATGAAGCTAAACTCCTGCGTAAGTTTGACCGTGGGCACACTGATGAGGAACGTCTAAAGAATTACTTACGAGGCGCCGGATTCGAAATAGCTGACATGGATCCTAAGACGGGTACACAAATACGGTTTAGTGTTCCAGGTGTCGAGTTTCTATCAGGCTCAATTGACGGTGCCATTCGAGGCATCCCGGAGCTTCCCGATGACGTGTGGGCTCTGTGGGAGTGCAAGTCGATGGGACCGTCTACGTTTAAGCAGCTAAAGAAGCACGGCCTTGAAGCGGCGAACTGGAAGTATTGGACGCAGTGTCATTTGTATATGCACACGTCAAATGGTTTGAAACATTGCGTATTCATGGCCGTCAATTGTGACAGCCAGGAACTGTACGTTGAAATCTTTGAGCTAGAATCGAAGATAGCAACCCGCGCTATCGACACAGGTAAGCGACTGCTCGAGCGCTGGGATATGCCACCGCCGAAAGTTGCTAAGACTGAAGCATTTTTTCTATGTAAGAACTTCTGTTCCCATAAGGCGGTCTGTCATCGCGGTGAACCTTATGCGGTGAACTGTCGAACCTGTAAATCGATGAAGCCGAACTTTAACGGTGAGCCCAAATGGGAATGCCAGGAGCACGGTGTCGAACTAAATCACGAGGGTCAGGTCGAAGGATGCGACTCTTGGGAACCAATAACTGGACCGTTGAACGTCCTTCAATAGCGGAATAATAATATGACTAAACTAACTATCGTCGAGTCGAACCGGCTGGGCAAATGCGAAGAGATAATCGCAGAAGGACTGCAAACTTTTGTCGACGTGGGTCGCGCCTTGCAAATTATCAATACCGACAAGCTCTACCGTACAGTTTTCAAGACCTTTGGAGAATACTGTGAACACCGTTGGCAATTTACAAAGCAACATGCTCACCGGCTCATGAACGCTGCCGAGACCGTGACGGTACTCGATGAAAACCCAGGCGTGACAACCCTGCCAAAAAAGGAACGCCAAGTGCGACCCCTTCAGAAGTTACATATCGATGACCGGGCAGAAGCGTGGCAGCAAGCAGTCAACGAATCAATTGGTGAACCTACCGAGAAAGACGTACAAAGCGTGGTCGATAGACGTAAACCAAACGTTGGTATTAGTGGCCCTGCTGACTGGTATACACCAGCCAAGTACGTCAAATTAGCGCGTCAGGTTATGGGCGAGATTGACCTCGACCCCGCGTCATGCTCCGCAGCTAACGATGTTGTCGGCGCCACCAGCTACTACAGCATCTCAGAGGGCCGAGACGGCCTTAGGGAGCCCTGGCTTGGCCGGGTCTACCTCAACCCTCCATATGGTCGTAAAGTCATTGAGGGGTGGATTGAGAAGGCCATAGCTGAGTTTGAAAATGATAACGCAGATGAGATTCTTATCTGCATCAACAACGCTACCGACACAGCCTGGTTCGCCCAGCTTTGGGAATACTCACTGTGCTTCGTGAAAGGTCGCATTAAGTTTTATGGGCCGCACAATAAAACGGACAGTCCAGCGCATGGAACCGTGTTCGCTTACCTTGGTCGCAACGTCGCACAATTTGCGCATGCATTTAGCGAAGTAGGCCCAGTCCTAGCGTGGCGTGACGAAGAAACCCGTAGCATTTATTTTCAGGATAACCCACGGGTGACAGACGAATAAACTTTAGCCCCGGCCCGCAACGACGTGAAACTAGGAATCCCTCAAACAAGATTTTTATATTTTACAACTTAGGGTCGGGGCTTTTTACGAGAATGACAATGGAAGATCTAACCGAAAAAACTGATACAAAAGAAGCGCCAGTTCGGATACGCTCTTGGCATGGACGAACGCTCACAGCGGATAATGAACGCCATCGTAAATCATGGCGAGCGAGTGTCGAAGCCGGTCGCTTCCAAGGGAAAGTCGAAACGAAAGAAATCAAAATGGGTAAGCGAGGAGTCCGAACAGTGTATGTTAGTCACAAAGTTAAAAAGACTTAACTTACTGTTCATGCATGCCCCTATGGGTGGTGCTCGTGGTCTCATTGCATCGGCCAGAATGAAGCGTATGGGTGCGGTCAAAGGTTTCCCGGATCTGGTTATTTACGACACGCCGCCTAATGCACCGAACAAGAAAGGTGTGGTCATCGAGCTTAAGAGAGCACGGCCAGCACCGTCCAAAGTTTCGCCAGAGCAAAAAGATTGGCTCGAAAAATTGAACCTTGCAGGCTACGAATGCCGTGTGTGTTACGGGGCAGAAGAAGCTATGCAATTTATAAACGAAATGGGATGGACTTAAAATGACCGACTACGCAAAGATATCACTGGATGCTGTGCTTTCCGAGAATACCGATTACTCAGACCCACGAGTAAAATTAGAGACAACGCAAACGCTGACCCCAACCGCGTATATCAGTAAAAAAATAACAGCTTTACCAACGGGATTAACGTTGCTGGATTTTGTGCCTACCGCTTTGACCGGCGCTTCGGTTGATAGCATCATCATCCAAAACTTAGATACGACCAACTTCGTTACTGTTGGTTGGAACTCGTTGCCTAGCGTTACTGCTCAGATTTCAAACCCTGGCAGCACCGGCTTTACTTTTGCTCAATCCGGCAGCACGATTACCGACAACACGTCTGGGTCAAAGTTCGTGAATGCAGCGGCTGGCCTCTATTTGCATAATGGAAATGCTACGAACGCAGCTAATAAGGGCAAGAACATGCTCATTACAGAAAAGGTAAGTGACCACGTTGTGAAAGTAGCAACGGCTTTGACAGATGCCTCAAATGATACAGCGGTTAGTTTTACTCTTAACAGTTACAACCAGCAGCGTATTAGTGCTGGTGGCATTTTAGTTATACCCGGAAACATTTTGATTGATGCGGTGACGTTAAATTTTAACGAAATTCAAATCACTGCAAACACAGCAACTGTTAGTTGCAACGTTATGATTTTCGGTTCCTAGAACTGCCACTCTTCTAGCAGCGTGTATGTGAAGCGGTCGTACCCGGTTATCTCAACGCTCTTATCAATCAAACCCATAAAGAAGTTGAAATCATTAGCTCGTCTTACGACGGTACAACCTGCCGAGTACGCTCCAATTTCGTTCATGACTTTCGTAGGGTGGGCCTTGTGGATGTTGATACCGAAAAGGCCTGCTTCAGTCGGAGAGCCCCAGGTGTCCATGTGCGTGTCACGGTTCGCATCCCGCCATACTTTAACGGGCTTACATTGGACCAACGCGGAGTAGCGTTTTTTGTGTAAGCCTTTCTCAAACGCACCCCGGTACTGCCCTGGATATAAGATTGCAGTGCCCTTAACGTTAAGCACACGCTTGTTCAGATAAAATAATCCAGGGTCCACAGTGCATTCAAAGTAATGGCTATTCCAAAGAGCACCCCGCTTATAAAAAACGGCCAGGTGGTCATCCCATTTGCCCGGTTTGCCATCACGTTTCCTTACTCCGACAATGTTTAGATTGTAGTCGCCGCGCTCAAAGACGGTGTGACCAAGCGACTTCATATGTTGCAGAGTTGGTGGCAGCATCAATCACTTCCCTCATAGAACCACGCATCAGTGTGGCAGTAGTTTAAAGCCGTGTTGCTGAAGTAAATCTCTTCACACGCTTCGTAGTCCGGTGGGCCAACAACCTTAGTCAGGCTGGGCTCGGTCCAGAGTATACGGTTGTTTGGCATCGAGCAGAACTGGCCGTTGTCTAACGCCAAGATGTTTTGGCTTTTGTGCTCTTTTGGTATCGAAGCGCAGGTCGGCATAAGCGAGCCGTCAGCATCAACTTGGTCTATCGTGCATACGTAGGTGCCACTTACCAGTTCATCACCGACCCGTACCTTAGCGTCTAGGTGACGCAGGGCATCTTTAACAATGGTCGTTATGTGCCACGCATCCATGTCCCAAAGAGCGAGGTCTGATTGCTTAAACTTAACATCGCTTGCGACATCATGGACAAAAGCTTCAATGGGGAGCTTGTCGTATAGAGCACCGTTCTCAAGCAGCGTTTCAAATAACAATGCTCGATGCTTCTGGGCCTTAACGCTCACCCAATAGCCCTTTGTAAATTCACCTTCACCTTTTTTATGGTTGTAGAGGAATTCATTGCGAACAAAGACAGGTTCGAGCGGTAGATTAGCAACTAAGAAACTCAACTAGAACCTCATCTTCAAACCGGCCATTGCTTGCCAGTCGTTGGAGCTGGCGAATTCACCGGATGCGAACGCCAAAACGTCTCGGCCAAGATTAACATCCAGATTACCAATAGCTCTGGTGCCAGCAGGATCGACAAGAGCGCCCAGCATAAGGTCAACCGTATCTTCCGGTAGACTCTCCGCTTGCGCCAAGCCTCCCGCCACAGCATCAGCTACCCCTTGGACTTTCCCACGGCTTCAGTTGCCTCCGCAGCAATTCTGGCAGCGTCCACCTTAGCTCCGCCAAGGGCAATTGCAGCTTTAACAGTCTTGCGAGCGTTTGTGTATGCAGCGCCGCAAATTACAGCTGCGATTGGTCCAGCCACTTGCGCCCATTGGCTGTCTGAAAAAAGAGCGCACAGTGTTCCTAAAAGCATTCCCAGAATAGAAACCCAAAACTCCGTGGACTTGATGCCCTTTGTCTGTCCTGAAATCATTTTTTCATTTCCCTTCGCACTTCATCTCTGGCCTCGCTGCGAGCGATAAACACACGGACCTGTTCCCTAAATTCACACACATCTCGATGTAAGACTTTAAGCTTATCGCGCATCTCCGACACGTCTTCGGTCAGCTCTTGCAGTTTGTGTTCGCATAAGCGCAGGCGGTCGTACGTCGTACCACCGTTGCTCTTTGCTTTGTGTTGTTTGATGGCGTTTGCAATGCCCCAAAGAGCGGCAATTAAAGCCGTTGTACCGCCACTCTGAATCAGTGCGTCTTCCATATTAATTGCCTGTAGGCTCTTCGGCAATCTCAACCTCAAACGCTCCGTCATGACCAAGAGCATCAGGCAAAGCCGCAACCGCTTGAGCAATGATTGCATCAGTGTCTACAAGGTTTGAATGAGTTTCTACTACCGACTCATATCCTGGAATGTCTGTCTGAACATCAACCTTGATGTCTGTGGTTACCGGCTGACCAGCGCCAACAAATAATTTCTGAATTTGAATTGTTACACTTCGGACTGTTTTCTTCATTTTAATTTCCCTGCGCTTCTTCTAGCGCTGTTACTTTTGCAGATAGCTCTTGAACTGCTTTGACTAAGTACATAGTAAGGTCGTGCGGCGTGTACTGGTGAACGTTCTCTAACAATGTTTCACGTACTTCCTCAACGCCTTCACTTTCCGGCGTTATTATTCGCTCAAGCGTTGCTGTTGATGTAACTGCGTCGGGAAAAACTTCCGCGTATTCTTGCGCTACAAAGCTGTTGTATCTTTTAGAGCCGTCAATTTCAGGGTGTACGCTTAAGTAAT
>Ga0209337_1002088_pt1 | contig 14724 bp, 23 predicted proteins | sample LinPmetageLP53_FD_184044 | JGI IMG/M metagenome (GOLD analysis project Ga0209337, IMG submission 184044) | Marine viral communities from the Pacific Ocean - LP-53 (SPAdes) (version 2) | ecosystem: Environmental > Aquatic > Marine > Oceanic | place: Pacific Ocean | collected 2010-02-08
TTTCCCGTTAGAGAACGACCGTCAACCGTGGACAACGAACCACGGTTGACGCTTGACGGCCAACGGGCCCACCCTCCCTATTACGCTTGCAAGCTTGAGGGCCCACCCTCCTAAGAAATAAAAAAAATAAGTCTTGTACTTCTGCTTGAATATGCTATGTTTATTTTATGATTGATAGACATTTTGATATATGCCCTAACTGTGGTTCTGACTGTAGTTCTACTTCTGCGTGGATACTGATGGACAACATGGGGTTTGGATGTGGCTATGTGTGTGATTCGTGCGAGTCTACTGTTCGTGCGAAGTATGACCCCAGCATTTTTGCGGAGGACTCCGAGGAGTATCGGGATCGTATGGCACATAGTGGCGAATCCTTTGAAGCCGATTACTAGTCTACATTAGACAACGTATAACGGTTCATTACGCTTGCAAGCTTGAGGGCCCACCCTCCTAAGAAATAAAAAAAAAATTGAACTTGTATATATCAGACTGATACATACAAGATATAGATCTACGTTATTTAATATAAAGTACTTGCTTATATAGTATAAATCTATATGTTAGATAGTGAAGCAATAATGCTTCAAACTCTAACGGGGACTAAAGGTCTCAGAAAGTAGACAAATGGTAGTAAAAACTGAAATAGAACTGCGAAGAGCAGATCTGGACATGATGCTATATTGTTGTGCTAATGAAGATAGGGTTGCCAATCATATGATTAGTTATGATGGCAAAACCCTTAAATTTTTCGATGAAGCCAACGACACATGGTATCATGGAGATTTTAATAATCAAACTGTCAACAAAGAGGCTATTAAATCAATTGAAGTTACTGATGATAGACTTAATGAAGCGTTGCGCATTCTTAAAGAAAAAACAGCGTTTCAATTTCAAAACATTATAAACGAGAACGATGACGCAGAAACACACGACTGTTTAGCTCAAGCTATCGCTTATAAAGACGTTATCTTTGGATAACAAATTACGGGGGCAATAATGCCCCCGTACTCTAACAGGGATCAAAGGTCTCAGAAAGTAAGAAAATGGAAATAATAAAACACACTGATATACATAATCTTGAAATGTTCGAGAATGATGTAATTGTCTCACAGCTCGATAAAGAGATCGAGGGTGTAAAATACTATGGTAATGATGTCATAGTAAATGATGTAAGGGTTGGCTCATTTACCAAAGCTTATAAAGTCAATAGAACTGATGAGATGCTAAGAACTGCAAACCAACACATCATGCAATCTGGCATTAATACTGGCAACGTTGAAATCGAGGACAAAAAATGGTCATACGGTGGCGTAAATCAGAGAACGATCACGTTTAAAGATGCTGTACTCGATCCAGTTCGAGGTGATGAGATCAACCCGCAAATGATCTTTATCAATAGTTACAACGGCTCACGTAAAGCAATGATAGCCTTTGGACTGATTAGAATGATTTGTTCTAATGGTATGATTGACGTTGAAGGCCATGTACAATTTAGAAAGCACACCAATACAGACATCCTTGCAAGTGAGTATGGAAAAATTGGTGACTTTAAATTAACAATGGATAACAGCGTTAAGCAACTTCAATCAATGAATGATACAGTTGTTTCACTTGATCAAGTTAGACAAGCATTGAAGGAAACAATCGCTAAGAATGAGATCAAAGAAAATACATTGATGGAATACATTGAAAACAATAACAGGGGTTCAGTTGATACAACTAACCTTTACGTTGTATACAATGGCCTAACAGAATGGGCAACTCATCATGAAGCAAGAGCAACTGCGGACATGAACGAAGTTTATTTAAATAGACAAGCAGAGTTAACCAAACTTTGGAAGACGTCTCAATTCGAGGCGTTAGCCGCTTAACCATCTCAGCAGGCGTAGTTTAGAACAATTCTAAACTACGCTTGTTAGCCTATGGGCCCACCCACCCTGAAAAGCTGTAGGGTACCTGTAACTCTTGCCAAACTAGATTGATTGCTGTAAAATTCGTCAACACCCCCTTTTGCGCAGAATGTTTTGTATATACTGTGTTATAACAATGTGGACATAGAGTATGCCAGAAATTGGTTTGGAAGAAAGATTAAACGAAATTTTAACAAATCCCGAGTTAAGAAAAAAACTAGGTGATAAAGAAGTTAAGCGTTTCCTTGAATTATATAAACGAAATAAAAAAATAGAATTAAATCAAAATGCAAAAGAAGATTTTATGTCTTTTGTAAAATCCGTTTGGCCGGGGTTCGTGGAAGGTCGACACCATAAAATTATTGCAGAAAAATTTAATAAAATTGCAAATGGGACCCTAAAGCGGCTTATAGTTAATATGCCTCCTAGACATACCAAATCTGAGTTTGCGTCATACCTTTTCCCTGCATATATTATGGGAAAAAATCCACAAACGAAAATTATACAAACGTCTCACACCGCGGAACTTTCACAACGGTTCGGTCGTAAAACCAAACAGTTGATTGACTCAAGTGATTATAAGGAAGTGTTTCCTGAAACAATGCTACAAGCAGATTCAAAGGCTGCCGGTCGTTGGGACACAAGTGCAGGTGGCGAATACTTCGCTGCCGGTGTCGGTGGTGCGATTACCGGTCGTGGTGCAGATTTGTTAATCATCGATGATCCACATTCAGAGCAAGACGCACTATCGTCAACGGCCATGGAAAACGCTTACGAGTGGTATACATCTGGTCCTCGTCAACGTTTGCAGCCGGGCGGCGCAATCGTTCTTGTGATGACGCGTTGGTCAACGATCGATCTGACAGGACAGTTGATGAAAGCACAAGTTGAACCAAAAGCCGATCAGTGGGAAGTTGTTGAGTTCCCAGCAATCATGGACAGCGGTAAACCAACATGGGGCGAATACTGGAAGCTAGAAGAACTAGAGAGTGTGAAGGCATCACTTGCGATTACAAAATGGAACGCACAATGGATGCAGCAGCCGACATCAGAAGAAGGCGCTATCCTTAAACGAGACTGGTGGAAGCCGTGGGATGATAAAGATATTCCTGCTCTGCAATACATTATTCAAAGTTATGATACAGCCTTCAGTAAGAAGGAGACTGCTGACTACAGTGCGATTACAACATGGGGCATATTTAGTCCTGACGAACACCGGCCAGCGTTAATCTTGTTGGATGCGCAGCGCGGGCGATGGGACTTTCCTGAATTAAAAGAAGTTGCTCACAAAGAATATAGTTATTGGGAACCTGAGATGGTGTTGATTGAAGCGAAAGCGAGCGGTATGCCGTTGTCCGATGAACTTAGACGATCAGGAATACCCGTAACAAATTATACCCCAACCAGAGGTAACGATAAAACAACAAGGGTCAACGCAGTATCACCCATGTTTGAAGCGGGTATGATTTATTATCCAGAGGGTAGACGTTTCGCTGAAGAAGTGATAGAAGAGTGTGCGGCGTTTCCGTTTGGGGAGAACGATGATTATGTTGACACAGTCACACAGGCTCTGTTAAGATTCAGACAATCGGGCTTGATTCAATTGAGACAAGATTATGAGGACACGCCCATCGATTCACGGCCAAAGGTCTATTATTAAAAGGAGAACAACATGGCAAGAAAAGAATTTGTTAAACAAGTATTAAAAAAAGGAAAAGATTTTCTTAGACCAAAAAAGAAACCTAAGATTAAACTAAATAATCCTAAGAACTTTAAAACAAGAAAGATTAAAAGTGTTAAAGACATGACTAGAGCAGAGAAATATGCTTTAGGAATAGGTCTAGGTGGTACAGCTACTATTGGAACTTTAAATAAATTAAAAAGTAACAAAGATGCTAAAGCAGAGCCAACGAAACGAGAATTACCTACAGAGTCTAAAACAAAGTCAAAGACAAAAGTTAAAGCAAAAGTTAAAGCAAAAGCATTACCTGATGCTCGTGATAAGTTTAAAGGACGTGGTGCAAAATCAAATATAGTGCGTGACAAAAAAGGTTTCGCGGTCCGTGATAAGTCTGGTAAAGCTGTAAAACGACAACAAAATAAACCAAAAAAAGTAGGATCGTTGTTTAGAAAAAAAGATTAGTCATGAAGAAAAAAATTATAAAAAAAATTGCAAAAAAAGTAGCGAACAAAGTTACTGGAAAAAAGAAGCCTAAGATTAAAAAGAAGACTAAGCCTAAAAAAGAAAAAATAGAGCTTCGTGGTGGCGCTAAAACAAATCCGGAAAACGCACCACGGACAAGGAGAATAGCTCAGATTGCAAAGAAAAAATCTTTGTCTGGTAAAGAAAAAACAAAAGCTATTCAAGAGGCAATATACAAAAACAGAAATCCGAATAGAAGAGTGGGTAAATCAAGGCCAGAGATTGGACTATCGTTTAAGGAAAAAAACAAAAAAACATTTAAACATTTAATAAAAAATTAAGGAGATAATAATGGTATTTAAAGTAGTAGGAAAAAAAATTGGGACAAAAATAATTGACAAAGTTAAACCAAAAAAAGTTAAACCAAAAATTAAAATAGTTTCTAAGCCTAAACCTAAGCCTAAGCCTAAACCTAAACCTAAGCCTAAAAAAGATATACCTAAAGGTAAACCTAAACCTAGAAGAGGCGGAAAAAAGACAGCCGAAACTCGTGCTGATGTTGGAGTGCCGGGAGCAGGAGTATCCTTTCCTCTGCCCAAAGTAAAATCTTTGAACCTGACAATGAAAGATGCCAAGGCGGCGGGCAAAGCGTTAGGTGCTGGCGCAGGTGTTGGCGCAGGCGTTGGCGCAGGAGTTGTTGGAGTTAAAAAACTTAAGGAGCCTAAAAAAAGAATAACAAAACCTTCTTACATTAAATAGTTATGGCTTTTCTCGTTGCCAATCTTCCTCCCGTTAAGGTTCACGTTAAGAAACAATATCTCTATGATCATCAAAAAGGACACGGCGAGTTCACAGAAGGGGTGTGGGTCACGTGCAAATCGATACAAGGTCGAGCGCTCTACTTTGAGACCTATTTGCCTGAGTACGGTGCGCTTTATGATAAGCTTCCGATTTCCGCTTTTGTAGATGAGCCAACTGATCTAGACTTACCACTTGAAGAACTACAGTTGTGGGACGCCTTTGATTATGACTTAGCTGTAATTGAAAAAGCATCCATATCAGGATGCAAAACTAAGTATCTATCTCCCTCTAAAAAATGGCACACTGGAGAATATTTGTTCACCATTGACAATTGTCATGCTGATAAGAATACATTAAACACCGGCTATGCAGAAATTCCCGAGGAACATAAGTCATTTAACATTTTGCTACTTGACAATAAACATTTTGCAGCGCAACCTAACAATCGATGCTTGTTCTATGACAAGTCATTAAGCCCGGCGAAACTTACTACACCTGACTTTAAGGTATCAACGATCGAGTATAATGTAGAGACAGAGAGTAAGTGGACAGCGGGCGACGACGATAATTACTTTTACGGCTTGAAAGAGCAAGAGTAATCGTTTATATTTATGATTAACCGTTCACAATTAGGAAAAACTACTATGGACAACATTAGCTCAAAAAGAATTAGACCATCAAGACCAAAAGCTTTGATTAAAAAGAAAAAACCTAAAACTAAATTAATTAGTAAAAAAGGTCGTATGTTTAATGCTACGTTAGGTAAAGGAATTAGATAATATGAAATATATGGTAGATACTACGAGATTTACTCGTGGTAAACAAAAAAAACAAAAAAAACCAAAAGGAGGGTCTCAGAAAAAAAGTCGTAAGTTACCACAGAAGCCCTCCTATTTATCAACTCCTACACAACAGCTTAGAAAAGCACTGACAAAAGCTAGAGCAACTAACACTGGTAGAGAAGGACGTGTAATTAATCCCGGGAATTTTTTATCTAAAGCAGAAAATCAAAGATCAAGACTAGGTTTAGGTGAAGCTAAAAATGTTGGTAAAAAATTTACTGCAAAAAGTAGGCCCGGAACAAAAGGACAGGCTAAAAAACTTGTAGCAAAAACAGCACTGTCAAAAAGAAAAAAACTTATGGAAAAATTAGGTAAGAGAGGAACTCGTAAAGGTTTAAAAAATGGTAAGCTAGTAGGCGGCCAGACTAAATTAGACGCTAACAAAGACGGTAAAATATCTAAAGTAGATTTTGCTCTTTTAAAGAAAAAGAAAACAACTAAGAGTGCATAATGGCAAAACTTTGTCCAAAAGGAAAAGCAGCAGCAAAGCGTAAGTTTAAGGTCTATCCTTCAGCGTACGCCAATATGTACGCATCAGCTGTATGTTCAGGCAAAGTTACACCGGGTGGTAAGAAAAATAAAAAAGCACAGGGCGGACGTATCACTTTAGGCAAAGGTGGTATAGCAACAGGTTGTGGGGCGGTTATGAGTAACCGTCGTAAAGTAACCAAGTATGTCTGATGGCCAAAAAGGGGTTAAGAGCATGGGTCAAAGAACGGTGGGTGGACATTGGAGCACCCAAGAAGAATGGGAAATACCAGCCATGCGGGAGAAGCAAGGGATCAAAGCGGAAATATCCAAAGTGCGTACCACTTGCGAAAGCCACAGGGATGACAAAGTCGCAAAAGGCGAGTGCTGTCAGCAGAAAACGAGCCGCGGGTAATCCCGGAGGCAAGCCAACAAACGTAAAAACGTTTGCAAAACGCAGAAAAGCCTTAAATGGAGGCTCAATACGCAAATACAAACAACATTTAAGAAAACCGTGAAGCCGACAAAGGTAGGAAATGAGTGGATAACGTCAACTTACAAGAATTTTCCAATAAGTAGATTATTAACAGGAGAGTATATGAACAAAAACAAAAATAAAATTAAAAAAGTTATAAAAGGTTTGAAAAAAGCGTCTAAATTGCACGCTGGTCAAGCCAAAACTTTAAAAAAGGTTATTAGTAATGGCAAGAAAACAGGATAAACAGCCACCTAAAACTAAAAAATATTTTAGGGCAACTAAATCAGGCGCAGGCATGACAAAAGCTGGTGTTGCACGATATAGACGTGAAAATCCTAAATCTAAACTTAAAACTGCTGTAACGGGCAAAGTAAAACCGGGCAGCAAAGCAGCTAACAGACGTAAATCTTATTGTGCACGTAGTGCAGGACAGATGAAAAAATTTCCTCAAGCTGCAAAAGACCCTAACTCTAGATTGCGGCAAGCCCGTAAACGTTGGAAGTGCTAATACATGTTGTGCCGAAATTGTCATCACGGGTGTCATTGCAGTAATAACGGTCAGTGTGCAGTATGCAAATGTGCAAACTGCGAGCACAACGCTTTAGATGATTTCTGGAACAGGCTTGATGAAAAGGAAGTTGACGCGAAACAATAAAAACAGTATTCTAAGTCAGCACTACAAGGGTAAGTTATAGGAAACATCAAATGAGCTACAGCATGAAATCTTTTCGAGCAGGATATGGCCTAGGAGGTCTTCTTCAAAAACTTATGAAGGTGTCTGGAAACTATGGAATAGAAAACACTCTTGATCCAGACGGCGCGGCAACCATGGCAAACTATCTTGCAGGTGGCGGAACGCAAACACAAAGCCCGGACGGAAGTACAACATACACATCTGGAATGAACATACCAGCGGGTGGAGCAAATAGATTTTTTAACCCCGGCCAAATTAAAAAACCAATTAACATCATGCCTCCGTATCCCGGAAAACCAAACCCAGCTCCCTTTCCTATTCCACCTAACATCATGCCTCCGTTTGGAGGACCACCTCCGCCTCCAATGACTATTCCAAAACCCGGACCCGGAAAACCCGGAGGAGGCCCTATAAAGCCCGGAACAATTATTCATGGTAAACCAACTCCGGGTCCGGGAGGTTCTCCGTCTCGTGTTCCTAATCCTTATACCTATGGTTACGGACCAACTGCGGATTTTGGTAGACGAAATTTAGATGCTCTTACGTACACGAAAGGAACATCAACTCCAACACTAGAACAATTATTTGGTCCAGATGTTATTCAGCCTCAGGTTGACTACAAAACGATTTTACAACAAGAAGCTGAAAGAGATTTTTTTGAGTCTATAAGAAAAAGACAAGAGATGATTGCAAATCAATCTCCTGATGTTATTCAACCTTATATACCACCACCTCCACCTCCACCCGTGGCAGCTCCTATTACTCCAAGACCCGGAGGAGGAGGAGGCGGAGGCGGAGGCGGCGGCGGAGGCGGCGGATCTTCTCCTGCACCCGGAAGACCGGGTGGAAGACCTGATCCTCCTATGGGTCGACCCGGAGGCGGCGGAGGAATAACTGGTGGAGGTTTCTGTTTTGATCCTGATACCCTTGTACAAATGATAGATGGATCTGAAAAGAAAATAAAAGATGTGAAACTTGGAGATCAAACTAAAGGCGGAGAAGTCACTGGAGTATTCCAATTTAAAGCATCCGATGAAATACACGACTATAAAGGTGTAACAGTTGCAGGAAGTCACTATGTTAAAGAAGATGGTAATTTTATAATGGTACAGGACAGCCCTATCTCCGTTAAAATAGATAAAATTCCTGTTGTTTATTCTTTAGATACTAGTGATAGACGAATATGGATTAACGACATTGAATTTGCTGATTATAATGGAGATGGAATTGCAAAAGGATTCTTGCACAATGCAGGTATGAATTTATCACAATTTAATAAAGAAGTTTTAAGACAAGTAGAAAATAAATTAATTTAACAGAGAGCTAGAAGATGCCCGGGGAAAATAGAATATCAGAACTGTTAAATGAGAAACGTTATTTAAAAGAAATAGGTGAAGATTTTTCTCACATCGATGCTGAGATATTTCAGATTACAGGTCGAGTACTAGAGGCCGATGGTGGACGTATAGGATATGCTGGTGCAGGAGTTGTTTCTGGTCTTGCAAACGTAGCTAAACCAATGGCATCAAATAAACTAAAGGATAGTGCAATGGGGCTCGGAGCTTTAGGCGCAGTATACAAGTTAGCAAAAGCCTCTCCTGCGGGAGCTATGATGGCTCTATTTGAACCAACAGAAGTAAATGCAAGCGAAGTAGTTCTCGATAAAATAGGTTACGAATATATGGGTAAAATGGACGACAAAATGATTGAAGGTGACGATGGAGCAATGTATAGCATTAATGATCTTTTAGAGTTTTACACTCCAGAAGAAATACAACAGTTTATATAGGAAAAAAATATGCCAATAGAAAAAGATATGCCTTTAAATGAACAAATGAAGTTTAATTTAGAAGCAGAAAATGTTTTACCCGAAGATGTTGAATTATTAAATGATGAAACTGAATTAGATGAAGATGGAGGTGCTACAATTAATTTTGGTCCTGATGCTCCCGTAGAAGAAGAGCACATCTCTAATTTAGCTGAATTTATGGATGAGTCTGATTTAGCTTCAATATCAGATGATTTGATGGAAGCGTATGAAGCAGATGATGATTCTAGAGCAGAATGGGCGTCCACCTATGCAGAAGGTTTAGGCTTATTAGGTATGTCGTATGAAGATCGAAGCGATCCGTTTCCCGGTGCGTCTGGTGTAACACACCCACTACTTGCAGAATCAGTAACACAGTTTCAAGCGCAATCATACAAAGAATTATTTCCATCAGGTGGCCCTGTAAAAACTCAAATCATGGGTGCAACCAATCCACAAGTCGAAGCACAATCAAAACGTGTAAAAGAATATATGAATTACCAGCTTTCCCATGTCATGGAGGAGTATGAGCCCGAACTTGATCAAATGTTATTTCATCTTCCATTGTCAGGTTCGGCGTTTCGTAAAATTTACTTTGATGAAAAACTAGGTAGACCCGTTTCCAAATTTGTATCATCTCAAGATTTAGTTGTTCCTTACGATTCTACAGATCTAATGACATGTATGCGAATTACTCATGTTGTTAAGATGTCAGCAAACGACGTGCGTAAATATCAAGCAACAGGTTTCTATAGAGATATTGAATTAGATGAGCCGGGTGATCCAGACACAGATGCAGTAAAAGAAAAAATTGATTCTCTTGATGGTAAGAAAAGAATTTATACAAAAGATGACATACATACAATTTTAGAAATACACACTGATTTAGATTTGCCCGGATACGAAGATGCCAATGAGGCAGGCGAAGAAAGTGGTATCAGTTTACCTTATATTGTAACTATTGATGAGAGTTCATCAACTGTACTGTCAATACGTAGAAACTGGAATGAAGCAGATAAATTTAAAAACAAAAAACAATATTTTGTGCACTACAAATTTTTACCCGGCCTTGGCTTTTATGGTTTTGGTCTTATTCACATGCTTGGTGGTTTATCAAAGTCTGCAACCTCTATATTACGACAACTTATTGACGCCGGCACACTCGCAAACTTACCCTCTGGTTTCAAAGCAAGAGGCTTACGTATCCGCGATGATGATCAACCTCTAGTTCCCGGAGAATTTAGAGACGTTGATGCTCCAGCGGGGGACATTGCAGGATCGCTTGTACCACTACCATACAAAGAGCCGTCTGGCACATTGTATCAGCTATTAGGTTTTGTAATTGAAAGCGGTAAATCATTTGCTGCTGTTGCTGACATGAAACTCGGTGAAGGTAACGAAGTAAACCCTGTTGGTACAACTATGGCTCTTCTTGAGAGAGGCATGAAAGTTATGTCTGCAATTCACAAAAGAATGCATTCTGCTCAAGGAAAAGAATTTAAGTTGTTAGCAAAATTATTTGCAGCAACATTACCTCAGAACTATCCTTATCAAATTGTAGGTGCGGAACAAACAATTATGTCTCAAGATTTTGATGGACGTATTGATGTAATACCTGTATCTGACCCAAACATTTTTTCAGTAACACAACGTGTGACTTTGGCACAACAACAATTACAACTAGCGCAAGCTGCGCCACAGATGCACAGCTTACCTGAAGCATACAGAAGAATGTATGAAGCTATGGGCGTACAAAACATTGAGGCTTTGATGCCACCTCCACCTCAACCTCAACCAAAAGACCCTGCGCTAGAGAACGCAGAGTTAACCGCAGGCATGACAGCACAAGCATTTCCGGGACAAAATCATCAAGCACATATTGCTTCCCATATAGTACTGCTCGGTAGTGCAATTACAAAAACGAACCCACAAGTTATGTCAAACATACAGGCACATATTATGCAACATATCTCATTGCTAGCCCAAGAAGATATACAGGAATCAATGCAAGAATCAATGCAGGAACAAATGCAGCAAGCTCAAGGATCATCTCCAGAAGAGATGCAACAAATACAACAGCAGGCTATGGCAGAAATGCAAAACCTAGTTGCGGTTCGTCAATCTCAGTTAATAGCTGAGTACATTGAAGATATGGATGAAATGTTAAATGTGAATCAAGAGGACCCACTTGTTGAACTAAAACAAAAAGAATTAGACATTCGAAGTGAAGAAAACGAACGTAAAGAAAAAGAAGCTCGAGCTAAACTTGCACTAGAAAAAGACAAAGCTGAAGCACGAGAACAAACTGACAAAGAAAAAATTGATCAACAAAAAGATGCTATCGCTCTTCGCTCTGCTATTGCGATAGAAAAATTAGAAAACGAATCAGAACAAAAAGTGTTGGACAAAGCAGAGAAGATCACTAAAAATCTAAGTGATACGTTTGGGGGCATATAATTGTGGAAGAGTTTGGTTTAAGTTCTAAAGGAAGTGCTGTCCTTAATCGTCTAATGGAAATGGGCATGACACAAGAAGAGGCTATGCAAAGAATAAGTGAAATGGCTCAAAGTGGTTCTTACGATTTAGGTAATATTGCGTTAATGGATAGAGAAAATAAAATGGACGGTGGCATGATGATTATTGGGCACAATGATGTTGCAAATTCTGGGATAGCAGATATATTAGAAAAATACAGAACGATTAGATCTAACTTATAAAGAAATAATGGACGGATTATATTTAAGCGAAAAGCTTTTGCGTATTATACGCAACAAAAAACAGCAAACAACGGACTACGTTATGCAGGGTACGGTAGAAGAATCTACGGACTATGCAAAAATGATGGGCCGTTTTCGTGCTTTGGAAGAAATCGAAGGGGAAATACAAGACATAATGAAACAAGGAGAAGAAAACGATTTATGATCACAGAAGTAGAAATAACAGAAAGTATGTTAAACGAAGCGCAGATCAAAGCAGATCAAATGGGAACTTTAAACAATAGTATAACTTCAGGTGCTGGAAACATAGTGGGTTTTCTAGGTGAGATAATAGCTTTTTCAATACTAGGCGGGGAGCAAAGCAATACTTTTAACCACGATATAATTACATTGGATGGGAAAAAAGTAGATGTAAAATGCAAAAAACAAAGTCCAGATTATCCGCCTTTAGATTATTACGCGTGTAGTGTCGCTGCTTATAACACAAAACAAAATTGTGATTATTATGCTTTTACTCGAGTACATAAAGATTATAAAAAGGGGTGGTTTCTTGGTGTTTACCCTAAAAATAAATATTTTACAGACGCTGTTTTTTTAAAAAAAGGGTCTATTGATCCCTCGTCTTCAAACAATTATACTGTTAAAGCCGACTGTTATAATTTACCAATAAATAAATTGCATTCTGCAATAGATCAAGGAGAATAAAACGATGAGTGATTTAATATTGCCCACGCGCATGGCGAAAGCCAGAAAAAAAGATAAAATAAAAGTTGCTGAAGAAGGTAAGACAGTAGCTGAACTAGAAGAAAAACAAAAGGAAGTAGAAAAAATATATGGACAACGAGAATCTAAATACTTGGACCCTGATAATATTGACGACGATATTGCTGAAAAGCTACCTCGTCCCACTGGTTGGAGGGTTTTAATTTTACCATATTTAGGCGCTGAACGTACAAAAGGCGGTGTTATCTTGTCTGATCAAACCCGAGAAAGAGAGCAATTAGCTACCGTTTGCGGTTATGTGGTGGCCACTGGCCCTGATGCGTATGGCGATACCAACAAATTTCCTGAAGGTCCGTGGTGCAAAAAGGGCGATTGGGTGATCTTTGCACGATATGCAGGCTCAAGATTAAAAATTGACGGTGGTGATTTAAGACTCTTGAATGATGATGAAATACTTGCTATAATACAGGATCCGACTGACATCTTACACATGTAAGTCATCTTGCAACAATTAACCATGGAGACCAAGAACCATGCCAGAGGCAGAAAAAATACAGGACGATAAAATCGTCGACATCGATACCAGCGGACCTTCCGTTGATATTGAACTAGAAGAATCAAAAATAAACCCGGTAGAAGATAATGAAGAACAACCAGAAGAGAGTGTTGTCGCCGATGACGCAGTTGAGAAATCTGATGTCAGCAATGATGTTCAAGAACAACGGCCAACGGACAACGGTGAATTACAAGACTACAGCGATAAAGTTCAAAAACGAATAGCAAAGCTTGTAGGAAAACTCAGAGAATCAGAACGTCGTGAAGAAGCGGCGATGAAGTATGCTCAAGGTCTTAAAGAAACAAAAGACGATCTTGAACAACGTTATGCTGACACAAATCAAAACTATGTGTCTAGTCTTGAGTCTGAGTCATTAGCTCAAATAGAAGAAGCTAAATTAAAATTAAAAAAAGCTATTGAGGACGGCAATGTTGACATACAAGCTGAAGCACAAGGTGCATTGGCTAAAGCAACGTTAAATGCTGAACGTGCTAAAATTCAAAAAGAACAACTTGAATATCAAGCACAACAATTTCAGCAACAAAGAGAAATACCTCAACAGCAACCTCAACAATACCAACAACCACAGCAGCCAGCACCTGCTCCAGATCCGAAAGCAAACAGCTGGGCAGAGAAAAACACGTGGTTTGGTCAAGATGAAGCAATGACGTACACAGCGTTTGCGATTCATAGAAAACTTGTGGAAGAAGAAGGGTATGACCCACGTTCTGATGATTATTACGAACAAGTTGATCGTAGAATTAAAGAACAATTTCCAAACAAGTTTGAGACAGAAAAACCGCAGAAAAAGATTGACCAGACAGTGGCTCCTGCGGTAAGATCAGTTTCCAAAAAAGGAAAACGCACTGTGAGACTCACACCATCACAAGTTGCGATAGCGAAGAAACTTGGTGTGCCATTAGAAGAATATGCTAAATACGTGAAGGAGTAAGCATTATGACAAATAAAACAAGAACCTCACGCTCATCTCAAACTAGAGATAAAACTGCCAAAAGGCAGCCATGGCGACCACCATCTAGATTAGACGCGCCACAAGCACCTGATGGATTTCAATATCGTTGGATTCGAGCTGAAATCATGGGTCAAGAAGACAAGAAAAACGTTTCTTCTCGTATTCGAGAAGGCTATGAACTTGTTAGACTTGAAGAATTAGGTGACTTCGATGCCCCTACTATTGAAGAGGGAAAGCAAGAAGGCGTTGTTGCTGTAGGTGGATTACTGCTAGCCAAAATACCCGTTGAAATTGCAGAAGAGCGTAAAGCTTATTTTGCTAAACAAACTTCCGATCAACAACAAGCAGTTGATAATAGTTTGTTAAGGGAGCAGCACCCTAGTATGCCTATAGACAATCCAAATAGGCAAACAAGAGTATCTTTTGGCGGTGCCAAGAAACAAGATTAGTTTCTAACACACGAATTCATTGCCAGAATTAAAATCGGATTATTAACAATAACTAATAATTTATTAGTCTAAGGAGGACTATAATTATGGCAAATAAAGACGCAGCCTTTGGTTTTAAACCCGTAAGGCATTTAACAGGCGGTCAGATTCGTACTGAAGAGTA
>Ga0209337_1002092_pt1 | contig 14699 bp, 13 predicted proteins | sample LinPmetageLP53_FD_184044 | JGI IMG/M metagenome (GOLD analysis project Ga0209337, IMG submission 184044) | Marine viral communities from the Pacific Ocean - LP-53 (SPAdes) (version 2) | ecosystem: Environmental > Aquatic > Marine > Oceanic | place: Pacific Ocean | collected 2010-02-08
CCAGAGCCGCAGCCAGAGCCGCAGCCAGAGCCGCAGCCAGAGCCGCAGCCAGAGCCGAGTGTCCCCGCTGTCATCATGGACCCTAGCGGGGGTATGACTTTGGGAGGCGTGGCTGCCGCACGCTCGAAAATGGGAGGTAGGCCCACGGGCGGATCCAAGTTTGATTGGGTCAATGAAATTACGATTTCAGACCGTATTGCCCAACAGCAACTAAACGAAATGAAAACATCTGCTCCGCAAGAAGCAGAGTTGCCGACTACTCAAAAGTGGGCGTCTAAAGGCCAAGTTCCAAATTCAAGCGAAGGAACAATTGGCGGCAATGCGGACTACACAGCCGCAGCGTCTGAACTGTCCGGTGAACTTCAGGGTTTAAAATCACACCTCGTTCAAACGCACGGGCTTGGTCTAGCGCAAAACCCCAAGTTTAATACCCGCGAAGCGATTAACCGAGCATCAGTAGGCGAAATTGCGGAAGCGGTTGGCTACGACATTGATACGCACAAGGACAATTTTTATCGGCGACGAGACCTTGTGCCCCCGCAGCACCTTGATCCATCCACAAGGGTTGCGGGCGCTCGGACCGAAAGCGGCCGAAGACATCAAGAGCAAAGAGAGGCTCGGGCCGAGGCGGACCGCAAGCAGTTTCTCGAAGACATTGATGTAGACGATTCTATTTTCAAAACCGAATCTATCTTCGGTTTGAGTTACGACATGGATGGCAGTGCTGTCCAACTATCGGACGATAGAAAAAGAGCCATGATCTCTCAGGCTGTTAGCAAGCAGCACCTTGAAGCCTTGGTTCGGCTGGAGCAGCATCGGTTTAACTACGAACGAACGAACCAATCAAGAACAACCGCGCGAAAAGAAGGCATGTTTGGCGGTGCCTACGAACTCGCCGGGTTTGCTTTGGGAAATGTTTACGAAGGCTTTTTTACTGCCGCGAAGCACACCCCCGGCGCGTACGCTGGTCTTGGCCGGGCGTTGGGTGCCGGAGTAATTGAAGACATGTTTGGTGTGGACTCATCTGGTTACGACCGGTGGGCTGCTGATCGCGCAGACGATTTTGCTTTTGAGGCTGAAATTTCAGCAGCCGAAATTGCTTCATTCCAAAAATCCTCTGATTACGAACACTACGATTTCACAGTAGACCTGCTTCACCGAGGTGGTGAAACCGCCGGGATGCTGACGTTTGACATCCTGACTGCTTTGGGTACCGGCGGGGTATTGAAGGCTGGCGCAGGAAAACTGCTCGCTCTGCCTGCCCAGCAACTCGCTAAAACACCAGCAAGAGCCGCTACCTTCTTTTCCGACATGGTGGGAAAGAGAGCCTTTCAAAGTGTTGACGAGGCTGGTATGGCTTTGAGGAACGCCTATATCAACCAAGTTGGCGGGACCAATACCGGCATTGCCCTTAGTAAACTTGGGTCTAAAACCACACTAAGAGAAGTGCGATCTTTTAATACGTTTTTGTCTCGTGTTGGCGGAGACGCTTACAACAACGCATACGCAAGGCAACTGGATCGCGCCCAGTTAGAAGGCCGTGAACTTGACGTTTCGGATCATTGGGTTGCTAGCCGAGACGCAATTGCCCACATGTCTATTGCCCACTTGGTGGGTCGGTGGCTGCCCGGCGGATTAGGCAAGCGATATCCCGTTAAGGGCCGAGGCTCTAGGGGAGTATTGAATTCCGGCCCTTTCCCCGATTACGTCATGAAGGCAGCAATGCAGCGGGCCGCTGGCCGAACTCTCGTAAACGGGATGAAGTCTGGCAGAGACTTCTTTATGTTCGACGTTTTGATGGATGCTTACGGGCTTGCATCGGACAAAGACGACCGCGCCAGAATTTGGACTGAGTGGACCGAGAAGACCGACGAAAAATTCAAGCACTTGTTTGGCAGTTTTCTAATTGGTTTTCCGTTTGGTGCGGCCAGCATTAAACGGAATATCACTTCGGAAATTCAAAAACTCCGAGAATTTAAAGACGGGCGGTCTGCCTACAGAGAGTTCCAATCTCTCTCTCCCGAATTACAGCGAGATGTTCTTGACCATATGTCAGAAGCACATCTGGCTGGGATGGCCAAGCAAGTCAATGCTGAACGAACATTTGCTAAAGAAAACCCCGAGTTGATGCGGGAACTTAGCAACGAGCAAATTGCTGAAATTTTGTACTACGGCGACAGAGCGTCCCCTGAAGTTGCGATTGCTGCTGGAGCATCGCCGGGAGAAGCCTTGCATTCGGTTTCCCTTGGCAAGATGAAAAGCCCTAGTGCAGAAGCAGGCATTGTCAATGAAAAAGGTGAGGTTGAAATTACCCGAGCCATGGCTCTGGCTGAAGCGGCACGAAGAGGCCGAAGAGCAGAAGGTGAATTTGGAAACTTTGACGCGGCTGGCTTTAGCAACGGCAAGGTTGACCTCTTGTTTTCAACGCCCACGCAAAACTTGGCCCGAAGACAGCAATACGGAGAACGGCTAAACAAGCGAAGAGAAACCGTTCTTAATCATGCTCCTCGACCAGAAATGGTGCGAGGCACAAATATTGAAGGTTTGCGGCAAGAAGGCCAAAGCCGTTCAGAGGCTGTTGCCCAATTTGCTAAGGACCTTTTAAGTTTTAAAAACCCTCAGACAGCAACAACGCAATCTGAAAGTGCAGGCGGGCGAAAGAGGCTGCTTCGGGCTATGAAGCAAGCCGCGAAGGCTTCTGGCAACCCAGAACTAATTCGCGTCATAAACAAATTCTCCGATTTTGCCCAAAAAAACAGTGGCAATTTCCAAGTAGCACTTAAAGCCAACAAGGCATTTGCTTCTTTGGCAGAAAACGCTGCTCAAAAAACATTTCGAACTTCTCCAAGCGGACGGGTTCGGGCCGACAAGACTGCAGCCTACGCATTCCGAGAAAAAGTCCAGCAGCAAATTTCAAACATTGCAAGCAGCAACCGGCCGCTTACGCAATGGGTGGTTCGCCAAGTTGCCATTGGGAAAAACACACTTAAAAACCCCGCGTTAAGCCGGAGGCATGTTGAGCGATTGTTTCATGGCGAGTTGCCGCCAGCCTTAAACACCAAGGCTTTTAGGAAACGACTCGGCGATTTGATTGCACAACGAACCGCAGAACAGGCTGGCGGACCAACTATTGGCTCCCGAGTGGAAAGAGAAGCCAAGGTTGTGACGGAGGTCTCCCGAGACGCCGCAGGCAACGCTGTACGGCGTGGGCGTAACGAAAAGGGAGAACGGGTCTCTATTCCGATCGAAGGCAAGCCGGAGCCTTCAGGGCCTGTGTTGCCCGCTACGCGTGAACGGGTCATTAAGAACAAGATCACTACGGAAGCAGAGAAGCGAGGGGACTACGGGCTTAAGCCTAGAGACAAGGCGGCGACTAATGAAACACTCAAGGAAGCCGAAGCCCGGCTTGCGGAAGTGGGGCTTCCAACAGAAACCCGACCAACCCGAAACGTCGCTGAAATTAAGCCTGCCGATTTCAACGAAAACATCGAGGCAACGCTTAATCGACTCCTGAATATTCCAGAAGCCAAAGACCCTTTGGCGCCGTCTACAACACTAATTCCGTTTGACCGAACGACAAGAGAGCGTATTGCCGAAGGCATTGTTGAAATTGGCGCTCGGGCAGAAGCCAGAGGTTCTCGTGTCGATGGATTCGAAGTGGCGTTCGAAGGCATGGAAGGTTCGCTCTTGATGGAAAGCGTTGGACCGCAAGCCCGCGCGGCAGGGATGCCAGTGGTAATTGTTAACGGCCCGAGGCAAGGCATTGAGACAATTGCCGTACGCAACGGAATTGCTTTTATTAGGCAAGGAACTCCAATTACAGTTGCTCGTGCATTTCTAGCCAGAGAAATTGGAACTCAAAGGTTTGCCGCAGAAGGTCCAATTTCCTCCTACCTCGCCGACCTTACGACCCGTATGGAAATGTTTGATCCTGCGCGACGTGCTCGGATCATCCGTGGTCGGCCAGAAGCATTTGCAAAATGGTTTGTTCATCAACAAGAAGCATTTAGAGAATTTGGCTTTTCAAATCCCCGCCGAGGGTCGGACATTCTTGCGGGTGACAAAGTGGTTGAAGGCATTACCCGAATTGCTAACGGCGAAAACGTAGGCTTGACCAAAAAGGGCCATTTGACCGCAAGGTTTGTTAAAGCAATTAACGAGGCATTCGATAAGCGGTTTATTATCTCCGGGACTCCGGAGGCTAAGGCGGCAAAGCGCAAGTTGGAAAGAGCCGCCGAAAAGAAAGACATTGCAGAAACGTCAAAGCGGAACGAAGCCAGAAGAGAAGAAGTAACAACTCCTGAAGTTGCTTTGCAGAAAAATGGCAAGCAGAACGAAGGGCTGGCCATTGAACTTGAAAAGGAATATCCGGGCATTACCGCCAAGATTAACGGGGAACTGGCGGGCTTTAACCCTGCCGAACCTGCTCCCCGCGTGTTTGAGCATCTCGGCGACACGTTCGAGTTGATCCCAGATAAAAAAGGCAACCCGCATACTCTTCGGCTTCTAGAGGAGTCGGGCACGCCCACGAAGAGAATGAGCGAAAAAGAAGTTGAAACATCCGAGAAGGCCGCCGAACTTGTCGATCGCGCCAATGAGTCAACCACGGTTGACGTTAAGGAAATCGAACCGGGCAAGGACAAGGACAAGCCAGAGACTGAGTTTTCAATTGAAGAACGAGCGGAAGACAACCGAGGCGTGATGCGGCGGTTTTTCGATCCCATCATTGCCACGGTCGGCGAAGTGGTTATGGACAACCTCAACAAAGCCATTGCAACTGGCCGGAAAGAAGTAGTTGATTTTATTGAGGCGATGTATCTCACCGAACAATCAATTAACGACCAAAAAGCAAAGCAACAGTTTGACTTGGAGAAAGCGTTTAACGCGGTCAAGGCCGACAAAAATTCGACCTTGCTAAAAGACCAAAAGACCTTTGCTGAAATTCTGGAAACTTACATTCCGCCAGACCAGATCAATAGCCACCCCTTAACGAAAAATCGAACCGAAGCAGAACGCAACGTCATTCGTATTATTCGAGAAATCAACGAGGGGCAAAGGCAGATTATTATTAGCGACAAGCGGGAGTTGATTAACTCCTCTTACAAGTACGGTTCAATTAAAGACAGGGTGAACCGAGCCAAAGAAGCGCTTCCCAAGTACAAGTTTGCAATTGAAAGCGGTTTGGGTTCAAAGCGGAAAACGATCGAGGTCACCAAACCCGATGGTGCGGTTGTGCGTTTGAACCGAGACAATTTTGCTGAGTTTATGTCGAAGGAAGTAGTCCCTGAAAACTACGGCTACAAGTATTCCTACTTGCCCCACCTGTTTATTGAACAAAGGTACAAGGGTCAGGTTGAAATGGTTGGAGCGGACGGTGTTGTTATTAAGACCGTCAAGTTCGGGACTGGCATTGCCGGTGGCAAGAAAGAACTTCAAGTCAATGAAATTACTAAAGAAGCGCAACAACAAATCGAGATGCTCTCTAAAGACAACGAGGGCGTAAGTTTTCGCGTCAAAATTAAAGAAACTGGCGCTCATGTGCCACAAGACGCGGCGTACCTTCCCAAAGCAGTTCGGCGAAGGCTTGTAAATGAAATCAAGAAAAACACCACCGCTACTCAAGCGGAAATTAACGCGGCGTTGGCAGGGAAAATTGACAGTAGGGTTGCGAAGACGCCGTTCTTGGGTTCCCTCCTGCAACGAGAAGGGGCAACGGGCTATTCCAAAGACGTAAAGCAAGTCATGGACATTGCCATTGGAAACTTCTGGCGAAATCAACTTGGGCGGCAAATCAACAAGAAGACCCAGCCCATGCTGGAGCAAATGGAGCAGTCGGCTACTCCTTCGTGGATTACCGACTCATTGCGGCGGGCTGCAGACCACACTGTCAATGGAACCCGGCGTTTTAAAGAAGTCCGAGGCGACAACAAGGCTGCCCAGATTTACGACGGCGCCTTGAATCATGCGAGGTCGGTGCAGTTCTGGAGGCAATTGGTTCGCCCGGGACAGCACATCATTAACTCGACGCAGGTTTCGCAAGTCTGGGTCATGCTTGGAACGGCTAATACTATTAAGGCCACCAAGGCTTACAACGGACCAGAAGGCAAGGCATTCCAAAAGGAATTCGGGTTCTTTGACGCCGGGGGTTACAACCAAGGAAAGTTTGCCGACTCTCTTAGCACTGGCGGCAACAAAACGCTGGCGGCTATTCATACGGTTGGCAACAAGGTTACAGGAAAGTTTTGGAACGCTAGTTCTGAAGCCAGAAACCAAAACTTCTCTCAGTTTGCTCTGGCGTGGCACGCGGAAAACAACCTCGGCTACGCTAAACCAGAAGCAGCCAACTACGGAAGGCTCTGGGGTTCCCTGTTCACCCAGTACCGATACTCCCGAGCCAATGACCCTTTGCTGCTTCGTGGCAACACCGCAAGAACCCTTGGTCAATTCAAGCGGTTTCCCATTCAAACTGCTGGCATGGGTATCACCCTAGCCACGCACATGTTTAATGGGAATACGATTCCCGGCATTGGCCGTAACGCTTTTGGCCGTTTCATGGCGGTAAACACCGCTCTAGGCGGTTTCCGAGGAAGCCTCATTGGGGCGGCTGCAATCCTTACTGGGTCTATGGGATCCGCGTTGTATTCCTCTATTAAGCAGATGTTTGACGACGAAACACTCCCTTCGCTTCCTAATAACCCGTTTAAGAGCGAAGCGGCTGCTTGGGAATGGCTTCTTGAAAACATGGATCACACCGTTGCCGGTGTTCCAGCCGCAGAATTAATTATGTTTGGTGCTGGCCGACTGGTTGGCGCAGACATGTCTGGAACATTCAACCTCACCAACACTGGCCCCGGCGGCCTAAGCGACTGGTTCCTTGGGCCATCGTTTGGAATGATTAAACGAATCTACAACGACACTTTTACGCTGGATGATTCGATGAACCGAGCCAGAAGTGTCCGGGCCACGGAGTCTCTTATTCAGAGCGGTGCGGCTACTAGAAACCTCGTTGCTCTTTACGAGGCGTACCAGTATTGGGACGCACTTGGCGACCAAGACAGAACAGAATTTGAAAGTACCATGCTCGGTATGGTTGGCACTGGGCGTTTTCGGTCAGGGACAGCGGAGTTGATACAGCAACGAAATCAAAGCGACATTATCTTTGACATCATTGGTTTGCGATCTGCAAATTACACAACTGAATACCTGACCATGTCTGTAGCAAAACTTTGGCAAGAAACTTGGGAAGATGCCCGCGGGAAAATTGCGGGTACATACACTCGGGATCAAGAGCAAGCCCGACGCATGATGCAAAGATGGAACAAGGATTATGGCGCCATTTTGCCAATGTCTATGAGCGATATCGGATCGATGACGGCAAACAAATTCGCTCGCGTCAGAGTTTCTCGCCAAGATAGGGATCGTCGAACAAGCAAAGCCATTAAGTCGCTAATCAACAAGAAAAAGGATAGCAATGAATAAGGCTGCGGTAGAAGAAGTCATTGAAGATGTAGCAAGAGCCAGAGGGATGTCTGTCGAAGAAATCACAAGCAAACTATGCGGGCAAAATTTAGCATCTGCACGCAGAGCAATAGCGGTAATACTTTTGGACAGGTTTTCCCTTAAAGGAAGTCATCACGGAGCAATTACTTGGGTTGATATTGCTCGGATGATGAACAAGTCTAGAAGCACTCTCTTCTACGCTGCACGATCATGGTCTTCAAAAGAAGGTGCCCAAGATGGCAAAAAAGAAAAGTACCTCCGGGAAAAAGGATGCCTGCTACACGAAGGTAAAGAGTCGATACACCAAATGGCCCAGCGCGTATGCAAGCGGCGCCTTGGTTCGCTGCCGAAAGGTCGGCGCAAAGAATTGGGGTACTGGCGGTCGGAAGGGCAAGTAAACCATGGTTGACTACTATTCCTCTAGCCATAAGATCCGCGTGGTCGAAGAAATTAAGCGGTGGAGTAGGGAAGTAATCGAACGCCCGTCAGAGTTTTTTAATGGGCTAGCCCCTTGTCCCTACGCCAAGGCTTCGTGGATCAACAACAGGGTTGCGGTAGATTTTGGTGGTTCAGACCGCGTGGAGTGGCACACGCAGAACTGGGACGACAACACCGACCTAGTCATAGTAGTCATTGAGTCTGGGTGGGATTTTGACAAGATCGAACCTTGGTGCGAGCGACAAAACAAAACCATGGCGGACCTCGACTTTACGTTGATGCCTTTTGTTCCCGGCGAGGGTATTGGTACAGGCCAACCCGACGACGAAGCGTGTGACTGGGAACCGCTAATTGAAGAAGACTACGCCATGGTCTTTGTCCAGCGTTTGTCTGAAGTAAACAACGCCAGCGAATCGTTAGAGCGTTCTGGTTACTACAAGAATTGCACGGCGGAATTCTTGAAGTACGTCAATTCCCGTCGTGAAAGGTTTCAACATGCGTGGACCCAGCAAGAAGAAGGTAATGAAGAAGAAGAAGGCCCAGAAGAAGTCGAATGCCGACTCGATCAATTCCGCAATGAGCCGATTCGACAAGTTCAAGAAGAAGGCCAAGAAGAAGGGCAAGCGTAAGTAATGGCCAAAAAGAAGTCCGGCCTCAAAAAGTGGTTTGGCCAGAACAAGGGCAAGGGCTGGGTAGATTGCAAGACTGGCAAGGCGTGCGGGCGTAAGTCCGCCAAGGGCGGCTCAAAGCGGCCCTACCCGGCTTGTCGGCCCACTAAGGCTGCGTGTACCAAGAAGGGTACATCGGCTAAGAAGGGGCCTGCGCGTGTCTCTTGGAAGAAGAAGGCAAAGCGTAAGTAAAGAACCGGCAGGTGGACCCGAAGGCCCACCCACCGGCTGCTGGGGAGAAGAGATGCTTCTAATCAGCGATCACATGCGAGGAAAATGTAATCGACCTCGTAAGTCGTTTCGTCGTCGTCCGCGCAAATCATCGGATGGCAAAGTGCATCCGTGCAGTTAGATCCTGCCTGAAGGTATCCGTTTTCGTCCGAACCGGTCACATTCAGCATGTTGCCGTCGAAGTAAAAACGAACACCACCTACGCCATCGCCTTCAATACCAATTCGATGGTAAGTGTCAACAACCACCTGAGCGGCAGCACTCATGCCGCCAACACCACTCAAACTGCCCGAGGTGCTGTTCTTGGTGACGTAATACTCAAGGTTGCCATCAGTCGTGGTCGAGGTATCAAACCCAACCATGACTTGGTCAACTCCAGCACCGCCGTCAACGCTAACTCCATCACCGGTAAGAACCGCAGTCGGACTAACGCTTTCGGACAGACCAAACTTAAAACCACTTGTAATAAGGTTGATCTTAACTCTGGCTTCAACAAACCAACGCTTGCCGCCGTTGGGGCTAACCAGAGCAGCGGGAGCCGTCAAGCCAACCGTAGTTCCGTCGCCGGGCGTAACAGCAATGCTTCCACCCGCATCGCCGCCAGCAACACAGACCTTAAGGTTTGCGTTGGTTCCATCAGTGGAAATCATCACTCCGGGGTACTGGAAAATACCAGCGGCCGAACCCGCCGCCGCAATGGGTCGGAAAGCGGGAGTGCCGGTGAAATCCTCAAAAAACGTCCACGCACGATGCGGGTCACTGAGCGCCTCAAGGCCCCCGGTCATACCGCCTGCGTCGTAAGTAACAAAACCCTGTGCCATAATAATGGCTCCTTTCTATCAGACAGTGGGATCGGGCTGGGCCGTAGCAAGAACAAAGTTGCTGCGGCGGTCGGTACACATAATGTTCATGGTCAGGTCAAGGTGCGTCTGGAAGACAGTGTGCTGGTTGCTGGCCTTGACGGGTCCTTCTTCGCGGAGGTACTCGCCGGACAGGAACGCAGGCTTGAACTGGCCCCAGTTAATCCCGTAGACCGGATCGCCCGCGAACGATTCGAGGTGGGGAACCCAAGTAACGGGAGTTCCACGGAACACAACCCTGCCGTCCATCGAAGCGATGTCGTAGCCAAGGTTATCGTTCTGTCCACCAAGACGGTTTTCAAGTTCCGAAAGCACAGCATAGTTGGTGTAGTAACCATACCGAGCCGCTTGGCCGTACGAAGGAGACCCACTCGGGGCCTTGAAGTTAGTAAACGTAGCAGCCTTACGCCACTTGTCAACAAGCGTGCCGTCACCGGCACTGCTGTACTTGCCGCACCAATTCTTCCAGTTCGTGTGAACCGTAGAATCAATGTTGCCTGCACCGCCACTAAACCCGTCCGGATTACCACCATCAAAATTGCCGTCGGGTGACGCGGAAGAGTTGTCGGTCCAAGTGATCCAATACGGAACACCAAAGATTCGAAGGTTGTCAGCCGAGGTATCGGGCTTCGCCCAGAACCGACTTTCAAGGTGCTTCGCAAGGTCAACCATCGCGTCGTGACGCCGGATCTTGACCAGATCAACGATCTGGGCAGCACCGGTGTTCATGGCAATTTCTCGCCGCTCGATGGCGTAGTTGGTGGTCATGTGCCGCCACGGGATATTGCCCGTGGTCATAACGTCGGCGACGTTGACCGAATCAACTTCGTACAGCCCAACGTCCTTCGTAGCACCACTGGTGCCAGTCATGACGTTCCACTGCATTCCAAAACCAGAACCGTAGGCAACCTTTTCCTTCTGGAGAAGGGAAGGAAGCGCAACGTATTCCTGAAGATCGTAGGACAGGTCCGTCCAACGCATCTTACCCAGATCCTTCTGGGTAATCGTAATCAGATCGACAATGTCGTCAGCCTGAAGAGTAGCCATTTGTTAAAACCTCACTCGAAAGTTTCTACCGAATTAAGATCCGTATATCCACGCTCAGACAAGAATTTCTTGACTGAATCAATCGCTTCTGTACGGCCGTCTCCACTGGGCTTGCGATTACTTCGCGCATCAACCCGGTTTAAGAACTGGGACTGACGCTTTTTCGCAGACTCAGTGAATTTCTTTTTGACAACCTTAGACTCATGGTCGCCAAAAACGCTACGGACTGCCTGCTTAAACAGCCTGCGGTTACTGGGAATGGCTCGCTTTCGAGCCTTGTAACCTGCTCGCATGGTTTCCAATTCTTGGAGAACCTTTTCGCGGTTGCGGTCCTGCGTCTTTGTTCTGTCGCCATCAACTTCCCCGAAGATATCTTCGTAGTCGTCATCTAGCAGACCAAACAATTTGCTAACGTCAGGCTGATCTTTCTGGCCTTCAACTGCAGCCTTTAGAGATTCAACCTGCTTTCGGAGTTCGGCAAGTTCCGAGTTGTTAACCCCGGCATCAACATCGGGGTCAGCGAATGGGTCGTCGTCATCGTCGTAAACAGAATCGCTGGATTCTTTAACGGCGGGGGCGGCTTCAATCTTGCGATCAAGAATCGCCAAGACCTTAGCAATATTTTCTTCAGACCCTAGTGCTTCGATTTCACTCGAAGTCAAGCCATAACCGATGGCTTCTTCAATGACATCTAGCGAAAGAGTTTCTTTCTCTTCCGTGTCATTGGATTCTTCGATTACCTCTTCTGTTTCATCAATGTCTTCAGTTTCTTCTGAATCAGCAGCAACCATACCGCCGTCGGTTGGTTCTTCAAAGTCCAAGGGGTTCTTCTCTTCAGCCATTAACCGTCTCCGTATCCGCCGTCATGGTCACGCAAGCCCCGAGTCTTCAGGTATTTAGCGCGGTGTGAACGGCTAGTAAAGATTGCTTGCCCTGTTTTACTGTCAAACTGCGTAGACACACCCATTTTAGCAGAATTTTCTGAAAATTCTTGACATTGGCTTGGGTGTACCCCTGCCGAGTCGCTTTTCATAGGCCAAGCCCCACAACCGCCCGTGGTTTTGCGAGAGTGTTCTGCTGCATAATCACGGTCATAAAACACTTCGTCCCGATAGATCCCATCATCATCGCCTTCTTGCTTTAGCATCTCGTTAACAGTGCAAGTCAGGCTAATGGATTCGCCGGTTTCTCGATTCTTGTAACGGTAAGTTGGCACTATTCGCTCCATCTTTCAAATAACCGACCAAGATCAACACCATCAACAACGCCGTCTTGGTTGATGTCTGCTTTTGTATTTGTATTGCCCCAGCCCTGCAACAACAAGCCGAGGTCTGTTGAGTCCACAATTCCATCTTCGTTTAAGTCGGCACGGTCAAACAATTCCACCGACCACGAAATATCTAAATCGATCTCGCTTTTCTCATCAACTCTTTGCTCCCAGTAAACCACTGCGTTTCCAAATTCAATACAAACAGGCGAATCTACAGGAGGTCTTGCAACCAGCCATTGGTCGATTGGCACGGATTGCCGGTACTTAATGACTGCGTTTTGGTCTCTCAAATTCTTTAGCGTTGCTATTCCTTGTAGCCACAACTCCGAGCCTTGGTTGTTTCGGTTATCAAGATAATCGACCATTACTAGGCGAGTTTCAGTTTCGGTGTGGCCGGTTGAACGCAATAGCCCTCCTTCTTCCGTTCGGTCAACAACGAATAGAACAAGTTCAGGAGGGCATTCCATTTATCAATCAGCCCCTTCTTCGGAAGGATCGTAAGCAATAGACTTCAAGGCTTCCGCAGCAACAATCATTGCCTGCGCCTGAGCAACGAGCAGGTCAATATGCGCAACATCAAGATCGGTACGCGGAGCAATCTCCTTGTAGTTGAACGCAAGGTCGTTGAGGCTTGCACTCGTCCCGCTGAGGTTCTTGGTGATCGAAGCGAATTGATGGATCGTGTTCATGCTAAGTGGTCCAGTTCATCGTGATCTCGATGGCATCTCCAGCCCCGAGAAGGTTTTTAAAAGTTGTGACGGCAGAGGAAGAGGCGTTCCAACGCATCCGAATGAGCGTGCCAGAATCTGAACCGTGGGTCTCAGTGATTCCAGTATGCGGAAACGTGTTCCCGCCGACCTTAAACGAACTTGTGCCAGAGACCATTGTTACGGCCGACTCAAAGGCTCCGGCGTTTGAGTAGGTTTCCCCAGCGTCAACCTTGAACATGATTTCCATGTATGTGGAACCAGAACGGACCGGCGTATGCGGATATTCGAGGAAGTCCGCCGCGTCGTCTCCAGACTTCGCCCATGATGAGACGCCGGTCTGTGCCCGCGAAGAGAGATCCGCCGTCGCCGTTCCGGTGATGACGAATTTCGCTCCTCCGCTTGAAACAGGAGCGGGGAAGAATTGCCATCGCGGCGGACTCATTCGGTGTATTCCACGGCAAACAGAACGTCAGTCGCTGACGAGTTTGATGACAGCGTGATCGACACGGCCGCGTTGGCCGAGACGCTTGCATTCGCAAGGCTTGACTGATCGCCGCTCGATGTCGTGACGCTTGCGGCCTTGACCGTTGCTGCCGCATTCTTAAGAGTCGCAGTCACCGTGCCGCTGCCGCACTTGATAAAGAATCCGGTGATCGTGCGGGCTGACGCTGCCGCCGGGTCAATGGTGTAGACCTTGTCCGCTGCGGTTTCAATCTGCCCCGTATACGAACCAATGTTCGTGACGCCAAGCGTTGTGCGTTGGGCCGCCGCGTCTGCATCATCAACCAACGCCTTTCCTGCTGCCGTTTGCTTGACAAAGTACGCCAGTGAATTCCATGCAGTCGAGCCATCGCCAACTTTCATGTAAGTCGTATCAGTTTCGTACCCAATTTCACCCGCTGCCATCGTTGGGTTTGCCGATGTCCAGTTAGAGGCTGTGCCTCTTCGAACTTGAATCTGCACTGCCATCAGGGAGACCCTCCATCAAAAATAGTTGCCGCCCCGAACATAGCGTCGAACTGGGCAAAAACAGTTGTGTTTTGCGCACCGCCGTCAAGCGTAATGTTTTCAACGTAAATCGCGTTGGTAATTACGTCTTTGATGTCGGGAAAGAATTGCAACCCGTTCATTTACATCTCCAACGCTTACGGGCCTGCCTCAACCTGCTGTTTGGGTTTTTAGCAGCCTTGGGAAACTTTGCCATTTGACCGGCGGACCGAGCGCAAAAAGACTTGCGGCGTTTGGCTGCCTTACTTCCCTTGGCGACCTTCCCGGTCACTGCCGTCTTCAATTTGCTGCCGGGATTTTGCTTGCGGTATTTTGCTACGCCCTTCGAGGTCATGCCAGCGCCTTTTTTCGTAGCACGCTTGTCGCCAGACTTCTGACTAAAACCTTTCATGCTCCCACGTTTCTTCTTGGCCATTATTCGCCCCCCATGGCTTGCTGGTTAATGGCATTCTCTCCGCCCATCAACGCCTTGGACATCTCTGCGTCCTTACCGGCCCGTGTGCCGCCCATGGAGACGTTCTCTCGCACATACCGCCTCTCCGTAACCGGAGGCTTACCGGCCCCCTGCTGGCCTCCTGCGCCCATCTCGGACATCTCCTGCATGGTCTCTCGTTCGGCAAAGTCTGCGACCTTGAGGATTTCGGCAATTTCGGACATGTGGGAATACTTGGAGATGATTTCCATGTACCGATCCATGTCGGGGACAATGCCTCGCTGCTGCAACTGTTGGGACATCGGCATGATGACCCCTTGCATCAACTCGTTAATTGCAGACAACCGTTCGCCGGGGCTGCGGGACTGGAGCGAGTACGGAGCAATGTCAATTGAGTAATCAAGCATGTCTCCTTCTCGGATGTCCGGGTTGAAGTCCACTTTTACCGACAAGTCCGAGTTAGGGATGTCTCGGTAAACCTTGGTTGACGGTGCAGGGTCGTAATACAAGTAGTCCGAAATCGATTCAACCACC
>Ga0209337_1002093_pt1 | contig 14692 bp, 12 predicted proteins | sample LinPmetageLP53_FD_184044 | JGI IMG/M metagenome (GOLD analysis project Ga0209337, IMG submission 184044) | Marine viral communities from the Pacific Ocean - LP-53 (SPAdes) (version 2) | ecosystem: Environmental > Aquatic > Marine > Oceanic | place: Pacific Ocean | collected 2010-02-08
TATTTAGCAAAAGATTTTTTAGATGCAGAAAAAGAACTTGAGTTTACTGAATTAGATATTGATTCTTTAGACACAAATTTTTTAGAAGATATGTTAAACGTATTAGATGCATTAGCTATTTCCGAAAAAGAAAATGCGTTAGATCAAGACGCTACAGGAATACGTATAACAGGTACTAATCTAGGTCAAGATAAAGAAACGCAAATAACCACTTTAATTACAGGACAAATAATAAGTTTTAGAAGGAATGTAAATAGTAATGCTAGAGTAGACATAGACGGTGCTGGCAGTTACACAGTTATTTTGATACAGAATGGTGTGTCTAATGTAATAAAAGTGAACGGAGGAAGTGATTCAATTATTAAAATAACGCAAAGTTTATGAAATACAAATTTTTTCTACCTATACTTATACTACTCGGGATGCCTTTAGTATTCCAATCTACACCTACAGAAATACTTAAATTAAAAATATTTGATGCTTTTGTAACTACACCAGAGCCTTCAGGAAATTTTGTTATCTTAGATATTACTGAGGAAAATGTAGATAAAGCAGGCGGTTATCCGTTTCCTAGAGAGGAACTAGCTAAAATACATTTAGATTTATTACGCAAAGGTGCTTTAGGTGTGGGTTGGGTATTAGCCTTCCCACATGAAGATCGTTTTGGTGGTGATCACTATTTTAAAGAAGCATTATCGTATGCTCCTTCAGTTATTGCTGTTTTTGAAAACGATAATGGTATATACCCTAAAACAGTAGGTACTGTTATTATGGGTGAAGGTAACGGTGGTTACATGTCACAAGGGACTGTGCAAAACATCCCAGGATTAAATGCAGCAGAAGGGGTAGCTTCGGCACCTGTAGATATAGATAATTTAGTTAGACGCATACCTCTACTGTATAAAACACCAGAAGGGTGGTTAGCAGCTTATGGTACACAGGTTTTAAAAGCGTTAACAGGAGCTAAAACGTACATTATAAAAACAAACATAAACGGTTTAGAAGAAGTTACGGTTAAAGGTTTACCACCAGTAAAAGTAGATTCGCTAGGTCGTAAGTGGGTTAGTTGGGTAGAAACTCCTACAACAACATTAAAAGAAATGAATGTAAAAGATAAATTTGTTTTTGTAGGTGTAACAGCTAAAGGTGTGATGCCACAATTAGCTACCCCAGTAGGGTTACTTGAGCCACACAAGATACAAGCAGCATTAGCAGAATCATTACTGATAGAAAATAGTCCATATATTCCTGACTACAGTATAGTCGTTGAAAGTTTAATTTTAATAATATCTTTGTTGTTGGTTTGGGTAGCGTTAAGCAACTTAGGAATCACAACAGGTGTTATTTGTTTTGGTGTAATTATGTTTATAACCACACTTGGTGGCTATCATACCGTAAAAGAAAACATATTAATAGATGTATCTTGGACAGTAATAAGTCAGTTTATACTGGGTTCAATAGCGTTTTATCTACGATTTAGAGAACAATTTAAACTTAGGCTACAAATTAAAAAACAATTTGAACATTACCTAGATCCTAGACAAGTAAAACAACTACAAAAGAATCCAGATTTATTAAAACTAGGTGGAGAAAAGAAAACAGCTACGTTTTTATTTACAGACGTTAGAGGCTTTACTGCTTTGTCTGAATCAGTAACTCCTGAAGAAGTCACCTATATCATGAACAAAGCTCTTACTGCACAACAAGCAGCGGTACAAAAACATGAAGGTATGGTTGATAAATATATTGGAGATGCTATGATGGCAATATTTAATGCACCTTTGGATCTAAACAACCATGAAGACGCAGCTATATCTTGTGCTAAAGATATTTGGCAAAATATGTCAGACCTTAATGTAGAACTCCAGGCAGAGGGTTTACCTGCGATAGCCATAGGCATAGGCATAAACACAGGAGAAGCAGTAATCGGTAATATGGGTTCTTCATCTAGATTTGATTATACTGCTATTGGTGATGCTGTAAATACCGCAGCAAGATTAGAGTCTGCAACTAAACAAGTAGGTGTAGATGTATTAATTGGTGAAAACACTAAACAATCTTCTACTTTTAAGCTAAAATTATTAAAACCAATAGAAGTAAAAGGTAAATCAGAAAAATTAAAAATATATACGATAGATGAGTAAAATATTATTAGGTGTTATAGGTATGTTAAGTTTGGTGTGCAGTTTTTTGTGGATGCAAAACTTAAACTTGTCTAAACTCAACCAAGCTTTTGAGCTAAGAGATCAAGAACAAAAATTAGCTATAGCGTCTTTACAAAATGATTTTAAATTACAAACTGAAGGATTATTAACAATACAGTCCCGTAACCAGGAAATAGAAGCTGAGATGAATAGATATTTAGATGTTTTTAAAAGACATAATTTATCTAAGTTAGCAGCAGTAAAACCTGGATTAATCGAGGCTAGAGTAAACAAAGGTACAAAAGATGTATTCGATAGTATTGAAAAAGACAGTGCTAATATCGACAATCTTGATGATGGTCTGCAGTTGCAGCCTAATTCCTAGAAAAGTTGATATAGTAACTAAGCCTCTTGAACGAGACATAGTTCAGCCTATCCTACCTAGAAGTATAGATTTAAAAGATCCATATTGGTATGTAGTTTCAGATAAAAATATGGATGAGTTTATAGCTAGGGTTCAAAAAGATCAAGGACATGTTGTCTTTTTTGCTATGTCTGTACCTGATTATGAATTAATGGCATATAATATGCAAGAACTTAAACGGTATATCTCTGAACTAAAAGAAGTTGTTGTGTACTACCGAAAAGTTACTACTAGCCAAAAACAGGAGTAAGATGAAAATATCTGATGAAGGAATAGCTTTGATTAAAAAATATGAAGGTTGTGAATTAAAAGCATATCTTTGTCCTGCAGGTGTGTGGACCATAGGTTATGGTCACACTAAAAATGTAAAAGAACACATGGAAATAACCTTAGAAAAAGCTGATGAAATGCTTGAAGAAGAAATGCTTGAATACGAAAACTACATACAAGATTTAGTTACTGTCCCTTTAGAACAAAACCAATTTGATTCATTGTGTTCTTGGGTCTATAATCTTGGACCAACAAATTTAAGAGAATCTACACTACTTAAAGTTTTAAATAACTCTGAGTATATGCTTGTATCAAAACAAATAAGGCGATGGAACAAAGCAGGAGGTAAAGTTTTAAAAGGTTTAGTTAAACGTAGAGAAGCAGAAGCTCTTTTGTTTGAAAACAAACCTTGGGAAGATGTGTAAATGCCATTAGTTAAACTGCCTTTTAAACCTGGAATTAATAAAGAAGGTACAGCTTACGACAACGAAGGTGGTTGGTTCGATGGAAATTTAGTTCGTTTTAATAAAGGTCGTCCACAGAAAATAGGGGGATGGCGAAAAACTAATTTAAACTCTTTTTTAGGAACATGTAGAGCTTTACATTCATGGACTGCTTTAGATGGAGGTAAATTCCTTGGATTAGGTACAACAAATAAATACTACATTGAAGCTGGTTCAGGTGCATCATATTCTGATATAACACCGATAAGAGCAACGACAACAAACGGAATAACTTTTGCTGCTACTAATGGGTCTAGTGTAATAACAGCTACAGACTCAGATCATAATGCAGAAACTGGAGATTTTGTAACCATCTCTGGAGCAGCTAGTCTAGGTGGTTTAGTTACTGCAGCAGTTTTAAACCAAGAGTATGAAGTCACTGCTGCTCCATCCGTCAACACTTATACTTTTACAGCTAAAGACACAAGCGGAAATACAGTAACTGCTAATTCAAGTGACACTGGTAATGGTGGGTCTGGAGTAGATGGTGCTTATCAAATAGACGTAGGTACAGACACATACATAACAGGAACAGGATGGAGTGTAGGTACATGGGGTCGAGGTACATTTGGTTCAGCTTCGGCTATATCTTCTTCTGGACAGCTTAGAATATGGACACACGATAATTTTGGTGAAGACTTAATCATTAATGTTCGTGGGGGAGGAATTTATTATTGGACAGAGGCTAACGGAACAAATACTCGAGCTGTTGAGCTTTCTAGTTTTTCTGGTGCTAATCAAGTTCCGACTAGAGGACTACAAGTTTTAGTTTCCGAAAAAGATAGACACGTAATTGTGTTGGGTGCTGATCCACTATCAGGTTCTTCAAGGTCTTCAGCAGTTGATCCAATGCTAATAGCTTTTAGTGATCAAGAAAATCCATTAGATTTTGAACCTTTAACTACTAATACTGCTGGTTCTTTACGTTTGTCCGAAGGTAGCTCTATTATAGGTGGTAAGAAAAGTAGAGAAGAAGTTCTTGTTTGGACAGACACTGCTTTGTACAGTATGCAATTTATTGGACCACCCTTCACTTTTGGTATAAACCTCATAAACAGTGATGCAGGTTTAGCAGGTCCAAATGCAGCAGTAGACTCCGCATCAGGTATATTTTGGATGGGAAGAAAAAGTTTTTATGTGTATAACGGAGTAGTACAAAAAGTACCCTGTAGTGTGCAAACATATGTTTTTGATGATTTTAATGAAAGCCAAGTATTTAAAGTTTTCGGTTTTAGTAACACAAGATTTGACGAAGTTGGTTGGTTTTATTGTTCTTCCAACAGTTTAGAAATCGACAGGTACGTTGTTTACGATTACGCAGATCAAACATGGACATATGGTGAGTTAGGTAGAACTGCTTGGCTTGATCAAGGTGTCGAGGGTTACCCTAGAGCAACAGCAGACAACTATCAGTATGAACACGAGTTTGGGTACAATGACGATGGTAGCCCTATGACAAATGTTTTTTTAGAAAGTTCTGATCTCGATTTAGGAGATGGCGATAACTTTGCATTTATCTCGAGGATTATACCAGATTTAAGTTTTTTAAACAACAGCTCTAGTGGGAAAATAAATATTGTGTTAAAAACAAGAGATTTTCCAGGAGATAGTTTAACTACTGCAAGCACAACTGCTGTGTCTAGCACTACACCAAAAGCTGACGTTAGATCTAGAGCAAGACAGTTTGTATTACGTTTTGAATCAGACGACGATTCTACTACAAATAATGATGACACAGGATGGAGAGTAGGTTCCACTAGATTAGATATTAGAAACGATGGATCACGATGAGTAAATTACTTCAAACAAGACTACCTGTTTCTATGAATACTGAAATCACTTCAGATATATTTAACAGATTAGTTAGAGTTTTAGAAATTAATCTAGGCTCTTTTGACTCAGACAACACTAGGCAAATAAATACACCCGATAGGGATAAATCATTTTTTTCTCCAGGAGCAGTTATTTGGAACACAACGAATGATGTTTTACAAGTTTACACAGGTTATGAGTGGTTAGATGTTTCTACTCCAACTAACCCACAAGGATTCCAAGCAAAAACTAAACTAGGTCTAGTTTCGGTAACTACAAACGGTAATGTTTCTGTATCAGTAACATTAACAGCTGGTTGGGATAATGAAACATACTACACATAGGGAAAAATTATTAACGTAATTTTCTATATATTATTCGAGAGTTTTTAAGTATGATATTAATTACCAGTTTTAAACTGCAGCTATTCAGGTATAGCAATAAACCTGCTTAATAATTACAACATATAAATACGATATGCCTGGAATGAATGAAAATAGCACAGTAGTTAAACCAAGACAAGGTATAGCAAAAGCTGCAGAATATCTTGTAGCACAGGGTCGAAATGGTGATGATGCATTAGCTCACGTCACTATCGGTGAAACTATAATCCCTTCCGAAATTTTTGATAAAAACCCAAGTTTAAAAGAATCTCTAAACGCAGCATTTGATGCTGAAAACGTAGACATGAATCAATATGTAGTTGGTTCAGGTATTATGTCAGTAAATCCTGAAACAGGACTTTACGAAGCTGGTTGGCTTAAAAAAACATTTAGATCTGTTAAAAAAGTAGTTAAAGAAGCTGGTCCAATTATTGGAGCTGTGATTGGTGGTATGGTAGGTGGTCCAATAGGTGCTTCTATTGGTGCAGGAATAGGAACTAAAACTTCTGCAATGCCAAAAGAAGATATAATGCGAAACATGGCTATAGCTTACGGTGGTGCTAACGCACTACAAGGAGCAGGGATAGGTGGTGCATCAGCTTCTGCTAATTCTGCTGCAAGTAGAGCTGGTGGTTGGTTTGGTGGAGGTATGAGTGAAGGTATAGGATCTTTCTTTAGTAGTGCTAATTGGACTCCTATGGCTGGTGGTCAAGCTGGGGTAGGTGGATTTTTCCAAAATATTGGTTCAGGAGCTGCTAGGAATTTTGGTTTAGGTGGTACTATGCCTCTTTCTGATCCGTCGTTAGGTTTATCTTCTACACAACAAAAGAAAATTGCTGCAGAAATGGCAGCTACAGGTGCAGATGCACACACAGCTGCTATGAGTCTAGGTATAACAGATCCAACAATACTAAGTAATTTAGGTAGTGTAGCTCCAGGAGTAATTGGTCCAGGAGTTATTTCAAGTGGTATTGGTTCTTACGCTTCTTTAAACCCACTACAACAATTTGCATTACAAACAGGATTCGATGCTGCTACAGGTATAATGGAGGAAGATGGTAGTAGTAGTTCAGGAACTATGCCACAACCAGCTTATTTAGGTCGTTCACTTAGTTCTGGTCCAGCTATAGGAAATCTAGGAAATACTGGAGTAGGCTCTGGGAACATGTCCGCACTTAATCCTATGAATAACGCTACGTCTTCTATATCCAATACTTATGCACCTGAAAATTCACCATCGTTTGGTTCTGCTGTTGCAGCAACAACAAGAGGTAATGAACTATTAGATTTACTATCTGGTAGAATGTCTAGAACTGATGAAGCAGGTCCACCTGAATTATTAAGTCTAACTTCACCTTTCCCTGTGTTTGATACACCTAGATTTACTGCTAAAGATGGAGGTTTTGTAGGCTCTAACAGAGCTATGTTTGCTAATGGTGGTAAAGTCTTTGAAGGTGGTGGCTATGTACAAGGTCCAGGAGGCGAAAAAGAAGACATGATAAATGCTAAACTATCTAACAATGAATTCGTAATGACTGCTGATGCTGTACGTGGTGCTGGGAATGGTAGTATCCGAGAAGGAGCAGATAAAATGTATAACCTTATGAATAATTTTGAAAGGAGAGCCTAATGGCTGAAACAACAAGTACGTCATATCAATTACCACCACAATATATTCAAGATCTTCTTGCTGGTGGTGCAGAAGGTTCAGGAGTTCCAGGACTTTTTCCTTTAATTAACCAATCTATGGTTAACCAGTTTGAAAACCTGAATAAACCTGGAGGAACACCTTATACTTATGAAGGTCAAAGAATCGCACCTTTTTCTCAAAGGGAACAAGAAGCATTTAGATTAAGCGACAACGCTATTGGTAGTTATTTACCTTATCTGCGTCAACAAGAAGATTTATACGGTAGAGGTACTGCGTTAGGTTTAGAAGGTCTAAAAAGTTCAGGAGAAAGATTACTAGGTTTAGAGGGTCTGCAGAACAGAGGATTTAATCAAGCTCAAAACTTTATGACTCAAGGTACAGATCAAATTTTAGGTGGTGCAAACACTGCTTCAAACTTAGCTAGAGCAGGTAGTGCTCAATCGTTAGCTGGTTTAGGTAATGCTACTTCTACTGCTCGAGGAGCATATGGACTTTTAGGTAGTCAATTAGGTGGTGGTGATCTTACTGCTAGAGGAACATTACAAGATGCTGCTAGAACTTCTTTAGGATCAGCAGGAATGTTTGACCCATCCTCAGCTTCTTCGTATATGAATCCTTTTGAAGACCAAGTAGTCCAACAAGCATTAGAAGATGTTAGGAATTCAGGAGCATTAGCTGGGCAACAAGCAAGTGCAAATGCTATCGGATCAGGTGCTTTTGGTGGATCAAGATCAAGATTATTAAGTTCAGAATTAGCTGAAGCTCAAAGGAGAGCAGAAATAGAAACAGCAGCAAACCTACGTTCTAGTGGCTATAGTAATGCATTAACAAATGCAAGTAATTCTTTTGAAAACCAACAAAGAAGACAAGCAGGTTCTGCTAGTCAATTAGGTAATATCGCTGGTGGTTTAGGTAGTTTAGCTGGGCAACAAGCAACTGCTGGGCAAAACTTAGCTAATCAATATGCAGGTTACGGTCAATCTGCTGGTGCAAATCTAGCTAACTTAGGTGCAACAGAAGGAACACTTGGGCAAATACGTGGTGGAGCGTTATCAGGATTAGGTTCAAATATATCTGCATTAACAGGTCAACGAGTTGGTTTAGGGCAAAACATTGCTTCTGGTTTAGGTACATTAGGTATGCAGGGAGGAACTTTATTAAATCAATATGGTTCTCAACTAGGTAACATAGGTAACAATTTAGGTAATCTACAAAGACAAGACATTAATTTATTATCTGCAGCTGGTGGAACCAACCGTAACATGCAACAAGGTATAAATGATTTAAATTATCAAAACTTTACAGGTCAATACAATTTACCGCAACAACTCTTAGGACAATATTCTGGGATAGCACAAGGTATTGCACCACTAGCTGGTGGAACTGCCTACAATACTACAGCAACTCCTGGGGTTAGTTATATGACTTCTGCGTTAGGTGGTTTAACTAATGCTTTAGGTGAAACGTATAGGCAAGGAGGTTAATTATGGACGAACAACAAATTATACAAATGGTTAACTCAGGAATGCCTGTAGAAAACATTGCTGCAATGACAGGACTTACTGGAGATCAAATAGTTAAAATTACTTCAGGAGTTCCTGCTAATGCTGTTGGTATGAACTTAGGTATGGGCTCAGGTATGGGCTCAGGTCTGGACTCAGGTATGTTAACTAATGCTTTAAACTTTAGCGATAATGTTGATGTAGAATTCGAAGATGTAGATTTTGCACAAGCAGAAGCATTAATGTCAGTTCCTGAACTGCAAAGTGTAGAAACTGTTTTAAACTCTGAAACAGAAGATGATGCATTAAAAGCTGTATCTGCATTAGCGTTAGGTACTTCTACATTAAACAAAGAAGATGTTTCTGAAGGTTATAAAGGTATTTCAGATTTAGTTGATATCGGTGGTTATAAAGCTGTAGAAGAATTCGTAAGAGCTATTTATACAGACGACGACAATACAGAAAGTATTCCTGAATGGGCATTACCTGCTGCGACATTTGGTACAATACTAATGAATGAAACTGGTGATTGGAAACAAGCTATATTAAAAGCTAGAGGCAAAACTGCTAGTGTGATGTATGACAAAAATAGAGCAGATGAAAAATCTAAAGCAGAGTTGGATTTACAAATTAAAAAAGACGCTTTAAAAATATATACAGATTCACAACCGAAAGCTATCGACTTAACTAAACTTATTGGTAAAGTAACAACTGATTCTATTGATAAATACAGTAAATCTGGTAAATATTCAGATTTAGTGTCAATAGAAGAAGAAAAAGATGTGACTAGTCTCTTGGATAAATTTACTGCTACTTCGGTAGGTGCGTATCAAGCATCAAATGACTTAGAAGATTTAGTCAGAATAGATACTAAAGGTGGTGAAGACATCACAACATTAGATTTTTTAAAAGAATTTACCCCTGCTTCTGTTGCCGTATATGAAGAAGGTGGACGAGATGATCCAAGTGTTTTAGTGAGGAAACCTAACGCTGCTGGAAAAACTAATGGATTAACTGTTAAAGACACACTAGGACTATTAGACAAATATACTGCAGAAAGTGTTGATATATTTATGGAAAATAAAAAGTTTAGTGAGTTAGTATTAAAAGATCCAGCTGGTTGGAGTCCTACTGTTGGAAGCACAACTTTAGCACAACAACAAAGTGATTTAAAACTAATGGAAACTGTAGATTTTAGAGAAAAAACAGCATTATTGTCGGAAGCAGATAGAATAAAAAGGTTAAGACAATACTCTTTATTACATGCACAAACAACACAAAAAATTAACGAAAAGACGTTAGCTGGAGAAATTTTAAAACAAAACATACCTTTAGCTTCGTTCAGTGTTGAAGCTTATGCACAAGAACTTGGTTTAGATCCGAACAACCAAGAAGTTGGTCGTATATTAAATATAGCTAAAGTTCAGTTACCTTTTGCGAAACCAGAAGATATTAATAAATTAAGTGCATTAACTGATTTAAAAACAAAAGTAGATTTGATGGGTAAAATATTAGAGACTACTCCTGGAGATGTAACAGGAGTTAAAGGTTATCTTTTCGATACGAATGCTGCTAGAATTGCTGCTGATCTAATTCCTGGATTTAACATACCTGTGGGAGCTACAGTAACATCAGTATTCAGTAATGTAGCGGAAGTAAATTTAATTGAAGAAATATTAAAAGAAGCTAGATTTAGTAATGAAGATAGAGTCTTAGTAAGAGAATTTATCAATGGTAAAAGTTTTAAAACTTTAGAAGAAGCTAAATTAAGACATACAGAAGTGATGACACTTTTAACAAGAGGACTCGAAGCACAAGAATATTATTTAGAAAACTATCAACTACCTTCAGGAATGCAAAGTGACGATACTAGAATAAATGCCTTGCGAGACTTTATACTAAACCAAAAGAAATAATGGCAGTAGATGTATTACAAATTAAATCGGCAATCCCTGATGATATTTACACAGCATTCTCAGCAATGGATGCAAACCAGCAAAAAAATTTTTTAGACGAACTCAACGAAAATGAATTACTTAATATAAGTCTTCGTAGAAGTGGTGAGTTCGATTTACCAGAAACTGATTTAACAAATATAATTACTAGCTTACAAAGAGACGTTATGAGTGGCGGGACTACAGTATATGATCCAGCTGGAATCTCTATGCAAAAGATACAAGGTTCAGAAACACAAGAATTCGCTAACGAAATATTTTCTGGTTTACGAGAACAAACTTTTGATTACTCTGGTTTACCAAATAATAAACTACGCAGAGGTCTAAGTTTCATGGACACTGCTGGTGAAAAAGAAAACTATCTTACACAAAATGTTGGACCACAAGGTGTCGGTTGGACTATGGATAAATATGGTCGTTATGCTATTATGCCAGAGTTTCGTGAACAATTAGGTGGAACTCCTGGAGACATGCCTCTTACTATTGATAATCCTGGAACTTTTGAACGTGGTGATATAGCTGATTTTGCTGGTAGTGCACCAGAAATAACAGCAACGATATTAGCAAGTATTGCTACTAGAAATTTAGGATTAGCTCCAGCAGTACTGGCTAGTGGTACAGCTGCAGGTGCAGCAAAAACAATAGAAGAAGGCGTAGAAACTCTTGCTGGTTTACAAGATCAAACTTTAAGTGAAGTAGGTAAAGACGTTGCTTTTGAAACAGCACTTGGTGCTACAGCAGAATTAGGTGGTCGAGCGATAGTTGGTGCAGGAAAAAGCATATTCTCACCTGCTGAAAAACGTATTCCTACAGGTGATCTTGGATTACTTAATTTTAAAACATATACGTATGCTCCTCGTGTAGATGCAGCTTCTGGTCCAGGTGTACGAGATACATACACATTAGTTAAAGAATTAGTAGACGAAGGTGCTCTTCCTGATGTAGCTAAAGCCACAGGTAGACCAATCTTAGGAAGATTTTCAGGTTTAGTGGAATCAGTATTCGGATATAACCAACAGAAAAATGTAACAAATGTTAAATATCTACAAGATAAAGTTAATGGATTTTTAAAAGAAGTAGACGCAAAGCCTTTCGATCCATTTATGAGTAAAGTTTTTCCTAAACTAGGTGAAGAAGAATTAGGTGCATTAATACAGTTTCAAAGAAATAAAACTCAATCTGATGTTGAACTGGGTGTAAACGCTTCTTTAAAAACTTTAAAAGATGCAATAAAAACGGAATCTGATTCTTTGACTAGTAAAGTAGGAACAGGTCAAATACCTGAAAATGTAGGGTCTACCTTAGCAACTTCTGTAAATAAAGCCTACGGTGAATTTCAAGATTCAGTAGCTTTACTATACAATGAAGCAGACCAATTATTAGGCAATAGAGCTTTCATACCTACAGCACCTATAAAAAGGGAAGCTAAATCAATACTAGAAAGACTTCCTAAAACAACTACTGGTGAGCCTATAGCTGGTGTAAGTGAGATTACTGTACGAATGTTAGAAGACATAAGTAATATGCCAGCGAATATAAATGCTACGCATATGCAAGCCTTACGAACAATGTTTGGAGATGCTGGTTTTTCTGAAGAAATGTTAAAAGGTTTTGGACAAAAACAATTCAACATGTTAAAAACTGCAACAAATGAAAGTTTTGATGCTGCTCTTAAAAATGGAGTAAAAGGTGTTAAAAATATCGATAGTAATGGTAATATCGTTTTTTCAGAAAGAACAATGTCAGCTCAAGAAATAGAAAAAACTAAAGCAGGTTTGTTAAAACTAAAAGAAGCTACTTCTTCTTATGGTGAAGGAATAGCAGCATTTGATACACGTCTAGTAAACAAACTTACTAAACGAGATAGTGTTGATCCAGATCAATTAATAAACACAGTTGTGGTTAGGAACAGTCCAAATAAAATTAATCAATTTTTAAAGGCAACTGACAATACTGATGAAGCAAGAAAAGTGTTACAAAGTGGACACTTTGATTCTATGCTAGGTAACGCAACAGATGTAGAAGGAAACTTTTCTGCATCTTCTGTGTTAAAACAAATTAAAGCACTAGGTACTAGCTTTCCAGCTTTGTATGGCAACAGTGCTCCTACAATTATAAGATCACTAGAACAGTTAAATGCAGCACAAAAATTTATACCAAAAGAAGATGCTGTTCGCATAAGAACATCGTTATTAGACTCATTTAACTCTGGTAAAACTGGAGATTTTACAAATTTAATAAAAGAATACACTAAAAATGTAGATGAACAATTTAAATTTTTAGATGCAAATTTTAATAAACAGATAGGCAATTTCTCACCTGAAGAAGTTATACCGTGGTTGACAAATAAAGCTACATCACAAGATATAACAGGTTTTATTAATTATTACAGTAAAGAAGCACCAGAAATTGTTGAACAGTTTAGACAAAAATACATGGTTAACTTACTGGATAATGTTTATGACACAACTAAATTAGACCCAGTTGGTGTGATACTAAATGGTGAAAATTTATTAAAAGCTATACAGAAAGAAGGTGTTCCTGCTAGAATAAATGCTGCGTTAGGTTCAGAAACAGCACAAGCATTAGAAAGATTTGCAGAAAAAGCTGCATTCATAACAACAGGTAGTGGTTCTTTTTCTGGTGGTTTAGTTGCTGCACAAATTGCACTTAACCCATTACAAAATGTGTCTACTTTAATTAGGTTAAATATTTTAGGTAGAGTGTTAGCTTCACCTACAGGGTTGCGTTACTTAACAACTATTATAGAAAACCCTAACGCTAGGGCAACAGGTTATGCTGCTGGTCAATTAGGTGCAGATATTATTGCACAAATAACTGCAGAAGACTCTACTGTGAATCCTGATCAATTGGAAAAAATGACGCTAGAGTTAAAAAATAGTCTTTTAGGTTTAAGCGATGAAGGATATAATGACTATGAAGATGAGGAGTAAATAATATGTTGAAAAAATTGTTTAGGGGTTTAGTAGGCGAAGGTATTGCTAATTTACCTAGTTTGCAAAATATGCAAAATCACCCACTTTTTGGTAAAATACCTAGTGTGGAAAATATGCAAAATCACCCACTTTTTGATAAACTACCTAGTGTGCAAAATATGGGTAACTACAGTATGTTGGCTGGTGGAAATATACCTAATGCACAAAACATAGGTGACTTTAGTATATTGGCTGGTGGAAATATACCTAATGCAGTAAACATGTATCAAAACAATATTGAAAATATGCCTAGTATGCAAAACATGAATGAGTATAGTTTTTTAAACAACTTAGGAAAAAGCCCAGTAGCATCTGGTTTAGCTAGTAACATGGATATGCTACCTAGTGTACAAAGTATGGGTGATGAGGGTATAATGAGTACAGTTGGCAATGACCTACCTAACTATGCTTTAGGTTTAGCAGAAAACCAAGGTCAGTTTTTAAGACCTAGTCTACAAAAAGCTGGTTTATCTCCTTATGCAGACCTAGAAACTTTAGAACAAGAAAGGCTTGCTGCAGAACAAGAAAGGCTTGCTATAGAAGAAAAAGCACAAACCGATTTAATAGCAGCTCTAAGTGGTCTTAGTGGTTTTGCTGGTATTGGTAATTTTGATTTCGGTAATGCTGGATACAGCTTACCAGGATAAGGTTAAAAATGAAAGGAGTTAAACACTACAAAAGAGATGGTACTGAACATAAAGGTAACTCTCATAAAATGGCAAATGGTACTTTACATACAAATAAAACACACACTGACACAAGTGTAAGATTATTTCATTTTAAAGATTTAAGTAAAAAAGCAAAACTAAAAGCTAAAGGGAAAGCATAATGGCAGAATGGCAAGGTAAAACAGTAACACTTAATAAGCCAAGAGCCATCCCTAAAGGTGCAGGTGGTTACGGTAAAAAACGTAAAGAAGTGTTCGTGAAAGGTTGTAGTAGTGATGGTGGTAAAGTAAAACGTATAACTTTTGGTGACAAAAAATTAGGTAAACATCCTGGAGATAAAAGCAGAAAGAAAAGTTACTGTGCTCGTAGTGGTGGTATAAGTGG
>Ga0209337_1002095_pt1 | contig 14683 bp, 32 predicted proteins | sample LinPmetageLP53_FD_184044 | JGI IMG/M metagenome (GOLD analysis project Ga0209337, IMG submission 184044) | Marine viral communities from the Pacific Ocean - LP-53 (SPAdes) (version 2) | ecosystem: Environmental > Aquatic > Marine > Oceanic | place: Pacific Ocean | collected 2010-02-08
TAAATTGAAAGGTTTTTTGAATATGTCATTGCATTCATTTACTTTGTCTTTTGACATTTCTACTATGTCTTGTGGTGTTATTTTGATTGTCATTTTATTGTTGGTTTTAAATTAATATTCTATTTGTTCGCATTCTAAAATTTTCCATTCGTGAAAATCATCTTTGTATGCTTCTTTAAGTTCTTCTTCACTTTCCATGTAGAAGAAAATATCATCATCATCATCTTCAATATCTCCAATTTTGATAAACATATAATCTCTGATTTCTTTATTGTCATGCCATTGAATTGTAGCACTATATACTTTTGTTTTCATTTCTGTTGGTTTTAAAAAAAGGGGGAGCGCCTATCATAAATCGGCGCTTTATCTCGAGATTCTATCTCTCGTCAGAGTCCCCCCTCGATTGTTATTATTTAAATATTATTCTCTAATCTCATTACTTGTTTGCCAATTTGTAAACTGGCTTTTAATGAATCGTAAAGTTTTTTAGATTCACATTTGTAAAGTACGTTTCCTAATATCTCGTCATTTTCAAAAAGATATTTTTCAAATACACCATAATTTCTAAAGTTTACTATAGCTATATGGTTTACTGGAAGGTTAATTAATAATCCCTCCTCGTTTACATATGCCGTAATTCCTTCCTCCAAGTATACTGGCTGAATTAATCCTCCAACGGCTTTCTGTTTTTTTTCTAATCCTTCTGCATCGTAATCAAAAAGGATTGTGGAGTCTGATTTTAATAAAATATATTTTGTCATAATTATTTGGTTTTTAAATTCATTTGCAATCTATAAAGTTTATATAAAATATGCAACATTTTAACATTTCTTTAACATTTCGTTTTTATATCTTTTTTTTAATATTTTTATAAAACCAGTCATGTGTTTTATATTGTCATAATTTTGACCATAGTAATTACATATTTCTCTTGTCGTCATTGTATTAGGGTTTGAATTATTCGTGTGTTTAATGTGCCGTACTGCATTTGTTTTCTTATTAGGTATTCAATATCCTGGAAGGAAGCTTTGCGCTCTCTCTGTCGTTTTAATGCTTGATTGATTTTAGTTATTTCTGTTTCCATGATTTAGTTATAATATTTTCCGTTTGTTTCTATTATGGTTTTGCCAAATATGGTTTTCTTTATTTTTTCAATGTCTTTAACATTTACATTTAATAAGGAACACGAAAATTTTGCAATCTCTTCCACTTTTAAATAAGTTAATGAATAGACAATATCCAGTAAATATTTGCTATTTATAAATTCATTAAAGGATTTATTCCAATCCTCATTTTTAAAAGATAAATTTATTATCTCTTGCTCTTTATCAAAATCCTTTGGACTAATGATAATTTGAATATCTTGAATTGATTTTAATGCTTGTAGTGTTGTCATAGTTTTATATTTAAATTAAATGTTTTTTAATTCTCTTTTTAATTCATTTATTTTTTTATCTAATCTTATAGCATCATCTACAAAATCGCATCTTCTTCTTTTTGCTTGTAAATTTTTAATTTGTCTTTTTATATCTTCTTTCATTTTATTGTTTTTTAGTTAGACTTTCTTATTCCGTTTTTTTCGTATTTCCATATTCTAAAATATGATTCCTGTAAATATATATTATGAAATTTTCTTTTTACACCTGATAAATGACCATAAGTTAAACACTGTATTTTTCCGTCAATTAATATTTGATAATTCCATTTTATATTTCCATCTTCGGGAAATTTTGAGTGCGGTTTTTCGATGATATCTTTACCGGTTAATTTTATTAGCTCGCCTTTTAAACCTGAATAGGTTTCTTTTATAATTGTTTTTTTCATAATTTATTTATTTAGTTTAACTTTTCAATTTCGAATTCGTCTAGCTTATAATCGTAAATAGCTTTTTTAATTAATTCGCCGTCTATATATAAGCGGTATTCGTGTAGTCCTTCGCTCGTTTCTCTGTGAGTTGTTTTTGTTGTGAAAAATAGTTTAGAACGTTTTGAACCTTTACCGATAAAACATTCAAGTTCTCCATGTTCCCGGATTCCATAGCTTTTGTTTTGATTACTATAAGCGCATGAATTGATTTTATTAAAAATTGGGTATTGTCTGCCGTACATAATATTTATTTTAAATTAATACTGTTTTTTACCCAGGAAACCCGCCATTTGGCGGGGTTTTTTACCTGGAGTGGTGCGGGTTTAATAATTGCCTTCTTCTTCTTCAAGGTGTTTGTCATCAATGTAACCCCAAAAGCCCTTTGCTTGTAATTTTCCAAGTATACTATGAAAGTCTTTTTTTATTGGTGAACTGGGGTTGATATCATTTTCTAAAAGTGATACACAGTAAGCAATTATATTTTTTTCTGATTTTGTAAATGTCATAATTTTATAGATTAGTTATTAAAATATTTTTGTACTCTTTCGGCGTTCCAGTGATTAGAGGAGAGACACCTGGAAAGGTTTTCTTTCGCTTCTTTTAACGTATCGCCGCCGCATAAATAATCGCTATCAAAGTTTTTATAAAATGTCCAGTTTTGACAATCTTTGTCATTGGAGATAAAACCAATTTTTCGCCCATCCTGGAAAACGTAATAAACTTTTTCTTCTTCCTGGCATTCTGTGCCGTTAGAAAGAATGAAAGTGTATTTTTCAATTCCTCTTTTATATTTAAGTGTTGTCATATTATATGTGTATTTGTTTATAAATTTTATGCATATTACAATTAATTATTTAGACTGGCAAGTATTTAGTAAGAAATCTTTAATGCCTTTATTTATAAGGGTTTACCGGGCTTGGGTTAGTGTGGTTTTTTTTGGGGGCGGGTAGGTCGGGCGGTTATAAAGGGAAGGTTAACACCTTGTCAATCCTTTATTATTTATAATTCACTTTGCTAATTCCTGGAGAACTCCAGCGCCTTCACTTCATTAACCAGGAGAGCGGGAGCGGTGGAGCGGGGGAAGGGGGAGCGGGAGCGGGAGCGGTGGAACTGGAGCAGGTAGCATAGAAAAAAAGCTAAAATATCTGGATGTAAAAATCTGAAAAGTTACCCCAGTAGGCTATTTTTTTTTTGACTTCGGGACGGGGGCTGGCTCGTGTGTGTGTATGTATTACCCAAACACTACATACATCTAATAATTTTTATTACCTTTGTATATGGAAATAGAAATCCACAACAGATTAAAAATAGGCTTCGCTTTAGGCTGGTCTTACTACTCCAGGGACAGGGAGTATGATTATTCTGAGGTTACTATTTATTTAGGATTAATAAGTATTAAAATAATATATTAAGATGAACGGACTAACTATTAAAAACGGAAGACTTGTAAACGAAAGACCTGATGGAATGACAGGTATACAAGAGGCAGCAAATATGAAAAGAATTATTGATGAAGGTCGCCAAATAAAAGTCATTGCAGATGGAATACAGCGTGCTGAATCTATGAAAGAATTTAGAGAACTTCTCTAAATATTTAGTTTTATGTTGGTCAATGATAAGGTAGCTTCGGCTACCTTTTCTATTTCTAGTACTGTAGGATGTACATTAAACTTTAACCCAACAAGTAATAACTATCTATATTGTGTTGGTTTTATACTATTAGTGTTGATAGTGTGTCGAAAATATGTTGGTTAAGTTACTGACTATCAGTTCGCTGTTGAAAATGTTAATTTTATTCTTATTTTATAATAATAATAATAATAATAATAATAATAAATATATATATATATATATAGGGAAAAATTTTTTGACATTTTTATATTAATATAAATTGTTATAGCTTTGAGTCAAATTAAATTTAATCATGGAGCAAGGAGGATACACACCAAAGGAATTACATTTCGCTAAGGAGGGACAAACTAAACTTATAAGTGGTATAACTAAGATGTCTAATGCTGTAAAAAGTACATTAGGTCCAATGGGTAATACTGTTATTATAGAATCACCAGAACACACTCATGGAATCACTGTTACTAAGGATGGTGTTACAGTGGCTAAGTCAATCGGTCTTATAGACCCGGTAGAGAACTTAGCGGTACGGATGATGCGAGAGGCGGCTGACCGAACGGCGACCCTTGCGGGTGATGGTACAACTACGGCGATAGTACTGACTGAAGCCCTAGTGCGTTCAGGTATGGATAGGATAACATCTACCGATAATAAGACTGAGATACTGCGGGAGCTTTTATCACAGACGAAAGAGTTGATTACTGACCTAAAAGGACAGAGTCGGAAAGTAACAAAGAAGATGCTGGCGGATGTGGCTACCATATCAGCGAACAACGACAGTCATATAGGTCAAATAATAGCGGACACTTATAACAAGGTTGGCGAGAATGGGATAGTGACCGTGGAGCGTTCACAAACCTCAGACACCTATAGCGAGAGTACTAATGGACTCAAGATAGATAGGGGGTATAGCTCAAACCTTTTTATAAATAATCAGAAGAAGGACGAGTGTATACTAGAGGATGTGCACATCATGGTTTCTGATGCTGAGATAACAAACCTTCTGACCATTGAGAACGTACTGAAGCCTATTATCCAGGAAGGGAAAAAATTATTAATAGTAGCACCCTGTTCTGCTAATGTCATAAACACCCTTGCGGCGAATGTGATGAAGAACAGCTTGAAAATTTGTAACATCACTCCACCCTCCTTTGGTTACAAACAACATGAACTTATGCAGGATATAGCTCTTGCGGTTGGTGCTACTTATTTTTCAGAAAAGACAGGAGACGATTTAAGTATCGTGGAGTTTAAAGACCTAGGCCATGCAGCCAAGGTTATAGTAAACCAAGACTCGTGTATTGTATTAAAAGATAGTAAAGAACCTAGTGAGATTATAAACACTAGAGTGGAGGAGCTGTGGGGTGCACACAAACTGGCTACAAAAAAACCAGACAAGGATTTTATATTGTCGAGAATCGCATCGCTTACAGGCGGAATTGGTGTTATATATGTTGGCGGTAACACCGACCTAGAGCAGAAAGAACTTTACGACAGAGTTGATGATGCTGTCTGTGCGGTGCGCTCGGCATTATTAGAAGGCATACTCCCCGGTGGAGGACTGGCGTTGTATTCTTTTTGTAGTACTTATAGTGTTATTGCTAGTAATAATAAAATTGAAAAATCTAAAAAAATTGCTTGCGCAATTTTGGCTGACGCACTCCGTGCGCCAATCACACAAATCCTGAACAATGGGGGGCTTGAATTAGAGAAGATATATAACTCTGAAGACACCCTTGCCTATACCAGAGGTTATGATGTGAAGAAAGGAATGTACGGTGATATGTACAAGATGGGAATAATAGACCCTATGAAAGTTACCAAGACGGCACTGCAAAATGCTGTATCGGTAGCTATAACTATTTTATCAACTAACGCCATAGTTACTATGGCACGAAGCTACGAGAATAAGTAATGCCCTGGCAAGAGATATTTACTATAATAATTGTATGGGAAATGTTAAAATACGCTTTTAAATGAAACCAATAGGAACAAACATTGTAATTAAAACCATTGAGGAGGAGATTAAAACCTCATCAGGTCTGTTGTTGTCTTCAGAAGACGCTAACCAGCTAAGATACAAAAAAGGAATTATAGTAAAACCGGGTACAGATGTTACGGTAATATCAGAAGGAGATGAAATATATTATGATAAGAGGGCGGGATATACTATGCTCATCAATAACGAACCTTATACAATCATTTCTCAAAACGATGTCGTTGTTGTTTTATAAACTTATTCATTTCTATTATCATATTGCGATATACTTTATCGGAGTATGACACATTACGAGCAAACATAGGATTGTGTGAATTTGAGGTAGGTATTTCTTCTCCCTCTAGTTTATTGTATATGGACTTTACAACTCTTTTTGTTTTATATGAAAGTCCATATAAAGATTTGTGATGTTTGTTTCCTTTACGAAATACCTCTATCCATCCTTTTTCTCGTAGTCTTTCAAATCTCTGTGCGTTCCAGCCTATAACATTTGCAAACTCATCAAACTTTCCTTTATCAAAATATTGTTCAGAGTAAAGAAAAAGAATCATGTCTAGGTCTCCTGTAGACAAACCATATTTTGCTTTTATAAAGTAGCGCACTACTTTCCAGTACTTTAGGTAGTCAGATTTCATTGAATTAAATTTAGTAAATTTGTACAAAGATACTTATTATGAAACAAGAGCTCAAAGACATTCGACATTATGCTGGTGCAGCCGGCATATTTTTGATAGTAATATTATTATTATTATTCTTATCTTACAATCAGATACCATCTGAGAACAAAGATTTATTTGTTAGTATTGTCGGAGTTATATCGGGTTCACTATCTGTTATTCTATTTACCATTATTGGACGTAATCCAAACGAAGTTCAAGAGCTTCAGAAAAAAAATGAGGGATTAGAAGTAAAGCTAGAGAACTTGATAAAACAAAAAGATGAGCTTGAAGCAATGTTAATCAGTATGCAAAAACAATTAGTAGATAAGCTTTCTATTGCGGGAAATCATTTTCAATTGAAAGATAAGAAAAACACTGAATAAAAATAACTTACTTAAAAAAAAATAAAATGACAAACGGAGGAAGTAAAATGTTAGCTAAATATAAAAAGAGAAGAGCTAAAAGATTAAAAAGAAAAGTAGGGACTCCGGGAGTATTCGGAACTACATTTGTAACAAAGAAACCTAAAACCACAGCTTAATTATGCCTACAGTAAAATATAAATGCGCAGATAGCGGGAAGATGAAAACAAAATCTTTTCCATATAATGCAGTCGGAAAAGCACAAGCCACAGAGTTTGCAAAAACAATGAGGGGTTCAATTAAAAACAACCCTACAAAAAAAATGACTGAAAGTGGCTACTAGAGGAAGAACAAAGAAAAGTAATAAGATTTGTCCAGCAGGAATAGCTTGGGCAAAGCGTACCTTTGAAAAATATCCGTCTGCTTATGCAAACATGGCGGCAAGTAAATATTGTAAAGACCCTAACTATGGCAAAAAATAAAATGGACTATAATGGCATTGGCTTTTCAAACAAAAACATTGACAAGCTAACCAAGAAGCAAATGTATATTGCTAAACAATCTGGCAACCCAAACAAGATTGAGGGCTCAGACTTTAAAACTTTGAGGAAAAAATAATGGGTGAGCTAAAAAAATGGCGTGACCAGAACTGGGTTCGTATAGGAACGGACGGAAAAATTAAAGGGGCTTGCGGCACAAGCAAGAACAAAAAAAATCCTGACCGTTGTCTTCCTATGGCTAAAGCAAAAAGATTAAGTAAGCGTGCTCTTGCAGCAACGGCAAAAAAGAAAAAAGCTTCAGGAGGCAAAAGACAATTTATTAAAAATACACGAACAGTAAGAAACGCATAATGGCAAAGAAATTTAAAGTACACAAGATGTATAGCAAAACGGGAATAGTAAAAACTGCTAAGACTATGGCAGACCATAACCGTTTAAAAAAACAAGGCTACACACATAATAAAAAGTAAATGGCATCTCCCAGAAAAGGTAAAGCAAAAGTAAAGGTTACCTCTACAGGTAAAAGAGTAAGCTATGGTCAGGCGGGGAGTGCTAAAGGTGGTGGACCTAGGGTTAGACCTGGCACTTCTAAAGGTGATAGCTACTGTGCTAGAAGCTTAGGTATAAAAAGAAGATTAAGCAAGAAAAAACAAAACGACCCCAACACTCCAAATAATTTATCAAGAAAAAGATGGAAGTGCGTTGGTGCTAAATCAAAAAAGTAGGCAAAGAAAATATTAGTATATTTGTAGAATAAATTTTAGATATGAAAAAGCAAGGTTATAATTCCCGTTTAGATGAGTCTTTAGGAGCTCGCAACGGAAAAAAATCTCAGTCTATGAAAGACAGAAGAGATGAAAGTAAAGCTATGTCCAAAAAAATGTATGGTCGTGCATATGGCGTAGACAAAGGAATGGAATATAGAAGTGATAATTTACATTACAAAACTCACAACCATTTAAAATAATATGGCAAGAAAGGTAACAGGTTTTAAAAACGTAGCTAAGTCTATTGCTAAAAAGCAAGGTATAAGTAAAAAAGCAGCATCTGCTATTTTAGCTTCTTCTAGTAGAAAAGCATCAGCTAAAGCAAAACGCAAAAACCCAAAGTTAAAAAAAGTAAAATGAGAAAGTTGTCAGCTTGGTTATTAAAAGCAGCTAATTGGATTAGTGACTTTTGGGAAAGATGTAAATGTAAATGGAATAAAGCTTTATTGTTTATTTCTATGACAACAAAAAAATGTGACAATAATTTATGTACTTGTAAAAAATGAAATCAAGAGGATTAGGCGATACGATACATAAATTTACATCAGCTACAGGTATAAAGCGTGTGGTAGATACTGTTGCTAAAGTAACAAATACCGATTGCGGATGTAATGAACGCCGTGATTCTTTAAATCGATTAATACCTTATAAAAATTAATTATGGCTTATCAAAAATTACAAGCATATCGTGCGGCTGATGTTACTCCAAGTGACACTGTAGATATCCCTAGTATTTCCACAGACCCTGGAGCAGGTAAAAACAACGGATGTGTTTTATTTGTTGGAGGAGCTGGAACATTAAAAGTAAGAACAGTAGGTGGTGATGATGTAACCTTTAACGGCATTAATACTGGAGCATTTATTCCAGTACAAGTTGTTAGAGTTTTTGCAACGGGAACATCTGCTACCAATATAATTGCATTGTGGTAATTATAATAGCAATATTATGATAATTTGGATAGCTAGTTATATAGGTTCAAACTTAATTTCTCAAGCTCCACCTATTGGTAGCCAGGAAATAATAACAGAGTTAAACATACAAATGGTTGATGAAGCAACCTTACAAGACTTAATAACAGAATAACATGGCAGTAAAATTTTCACAATTCACCGCAGGCTCAACCGCATCAGACATAGATTTTGTTGTTGGATATAAGTCTACAGCAAACGTAAGAATCCCTATTGGGCTTGTAACGGCTAATACAACTTATACGGTAGCTACTGCTCAATCAGGTTCAAATGAAACCTTAACTCTTACCGGGTCAGATGCAAGCACAGATGTAATTACATTTACAGCTGGCGGGGGTATTTCTCTTACAGATGATGGAGCAGGCAATGGATTTACTATAGCCTCAACTGTTAGTGGAGAAACATACGACTTAAATTCTTCAACTAATGGTTCAAATGTAAATGTTAATCTTACATCTACATCAGGAACAGACGATTCTTTAGTTACTTTAACTCCAGCAGGTGGACTTACCATTACCCAAACAGGTAATGTAATTACATTAGACACTTCGGCTTCCGGAGCAGGAACAGTTACATCGGTAGGTCTTACGATGCCAGGTGCTTTTGCAGTAGGAGGGAGTCCTATTACGTCTTCAGGAACATTAGCTGTTACTCCTACAGGAGGTAGTGCAGGACAGTTTTTAAATTATTTAGGTGCATGGGCAACACCAGCTAGCGGAGCTCCTACAAAAACAGTAGACCAAGTTACTATAGCAAATGCAACTACAGGAACGGTATCATTAAGTGTTTCACCTACTAGCGAAGCTTATACAGATATGTATGTCTCGGGAGTATATCAAAACAAATCAGTATATAGTCTATCAGGCTCTACAATAACCTTAGATAGTAGTGCATACTTCCCTAATGGTTCAATTGTAGAAGTAGTATCAACAACATAATAATAAAGCTCAATGGCAACAACCAAAGTAACTACAGATGTAATTGACATGAGTGGTAACGCTGGAGGGCTTACCTGGGTAAAGGGCACTACTGCTCAACGTACAACTACTACAATCGGCGACCTCAGAGAAGACACTGACACTAAACGCACACAAGTATATACAGACCAAACAGGCACAGCCGAGTGGAGGAATCTAAAGGAAGCAGACATACCCTTTGGTGTAGAGTATTTAGTAGTTGCAGGCGGCGGCGGCGGCGGCGATGGTTCAGGCGGCGGCGCAGGAGGAGCTGGTGGATACAGAACTAATTATGGTGGTACTGCTTTATCTTTAAATACAGGAACTAATTATACAATTACTATTGGCCCTGGCGGCCCTGGTGGAGCAAGCGTTAACACAAACGGGTCTAATGGAGATGATTCTGTTTTTAATACAATTACTAGTGCTGGTGGTGGTGGCGGAAGAGGTGAAGGTCCAGGTAGTCTTCCTAACTCTGGTGGCTCTGGTGGAGGAGGAAGCTTTAATTCGCCATCAGGCGGGGGTGCAGCATCGCCAGCAGGTCAAGGAAATGCCGGAGGAGCAGGCGGAGGTGGAAATCCAGATTATGCCGGAGGCGGAGGCGGCGGCGCTGGAGCTGTAGGTTCTAATGCTCCAGGTAGTGGTAATGGAGGTTTTGGTGGCGTTGGATTACAAAATAATATAGACGGGCTTAATAATTTTTATGCTGGCGGCGGCGGCGGCGGTGCTCAAAATGGTGGAAGTTCAGCAACACCTGGTTCTGGTGGTGCTGGCGGCGGCGGTACTGGACTATATTATAATGGACCTGGAGCTTCTAGTGCAAACAATGGAGGGGTGAACACAGGCGGCGGCGGTGGAGGAGGCGCATTTACATCCTCTGGCTCGAGGGTAGCATCTGGTGGTTCAGGAATAGTTATACTAAGATGCACTAAAGCCACAGCAACATTAGGAGCGGGAATAACAGTTAATAGTACAGCAGGACCTGGCTCAGTAAATGGTGATTCTACAAATATGCCAGCAGGTCAATATTTTTATAAAGCAACACTAGGGTCAGGAACAATAACATTTAGTTAATATGGCATACTACGCAAAAATATTAAATCAGGAGTTCACAGTAAGTGAGAGCGCTAGGCTTAGGGAAGCTCGCCATGAAAAAAATGTTATTGAAAATGATAACAGAGCGAGTGATGGTTATGTAGCTCTTAAAAATATGTACGGCACTAAAAATACAAGTGATACATTAGAAAGTTTACAGGCTGAACTAAATGCATTATATGCAGATAGAGAGAATCCTCCGGCTCAAGAAGATGTAGATGCATTAAACACAGCCATACAAGCTGAGAAAGATACTTTAGCTGAAGAGGCAACCGAGCTTTTAGAGCAAATGAAAATACTAGAAGAAGAAGGTACTGAAGACCTAGTAGCTGAGATTGAAACTTTAAACACTGCCATAGCCAATGCGCTATGCAGAGTAACGGCCATGTACACGGGAGCCGATGAGGTTGTGATGGTGGCAGGAGACTCCTCAGCAATACAAGCAGAGATAGAAGCTCTTGAAGAAAGCAAAAAAGATATTGACTATACTCAAGATAAAGAAGTATGGAGAGCAGAAACTGAAGCTATACAAGTTCAAATACAAGCAAAGCTTGAGGAGATAAGCGCAGTGCCGCAAGTAGAAAAAGACAACACAGTATACTGGGAAGGCTACTACGGCGGATGCAAGAGAATGTCATACAACACACAAGGGGGCGTGCACAAATTAGGCGGCACACCTTTTAGAAAAAATTATGCAGGGGTAGGATATATCTACGACCCTGTAAGAGATGCTTTTTATAGTCAGCAACCTTATGCAAGCTGGACACTAGATGAGTCGACTTGCTACTGGCAACCACCAACACCTAGACCTGAAGGGATGGATTGGTATTGGAATGAGGCTACATTGGAATGGATAGAAAATCCAGGGGTAAAGCCTTATGCGAGTTGGATTTACAATGAGGATAACAAGCAATGGGAAGCACCTGTAGAATATCCTAACAATGGGTCTTTGTATCTGTGGAATGAAGAAACAAAAGAATGGGATTTTATAACTTCAAATTCTCCTTATCCGAGCTGGATATGGAATACAGAAAAAAAAGTATGGGAAGCACCAGCGCCTAAGCCTGAGTCAGATTTTCCTTATACAGAATATACTTGGGATGAAGAAACATTAACTTGGGTAGAAAAATAAGATATGGCAACAACTAAAGTAATAACAGATTTAACGGATTTAAATCAAGCCAATTCAGAGAGTGGACTTAGAATGCCAAGCAGTAATGCAGCATATTCAGGACCAACTGTTGAAGAAGGCATGATGCGTAATGAAGTGGGTCAAGTTTCAAACGGTTCAGCAAGCTGTATGCAACACTATAATAATACAGAGTGGAAAAACTTTGTTAACGTATCACAAAGTTTTACAATTGATTATTTAATAGTTGCTGGAGGCGGAGGAGGCGGTCCAAACCACGGCGGCGGCGGTGGAGCAGGTGGATATAAAACCACTACTAATTATAGCGGCAGCGAAACACCTTTAGCTGGAAGCTTAGGAACTTCTTATAATGTAACGGTAGGTCCTGGCGGCGCTGGGGGTACATCATTGAATAGCGGAACTTTAGGCTCTAACTCAGAATTTAATAGTATTACATCAACTGGCGGCGGCGGCGGCGGTCCAAATAATGGAGCTGGTACAGCTGGCGGCTCAGGAGGCGGCGGTTCAAGAGGCGGCGGCGGCGGCGCAGCATCGCCAGCAGGTCAAGGAAATGCAGGAGCAGCAGGCGCAGGAACAGGCGGCGGTGGAGGCGGCGGAGCAGCCACAGCCGGTAGTAATGGGAGTAGTAGTACTGTTGGAGGTAATGGAGGTAATGGAATTGCTAATACAATATCTGGCACATCTACAACTTATGCCGGTGGTGGTGGCGGAAACGGATATACATCTAGCGGTGGTACAGGAGGCACAGGCGGAGGCGGAAATGGAGGTCAATATGGCGGTGCAGGTGAATCTGTAGGCACTAATGGAACGCTTAATACAGGCGGCGGCGGTGGCGGTAATTATTCAGATACTTCAGCCTTTCAGCTACAAGGAATGAGAGGAGGCTCAGGGGTGGTTATCCTACGATATCCAACGTCTGGTGTTTCAAATCACTCAGTTACAGGGACATTAGATACAGTTACAGATACGGCTTATCCTATAGCAAATACAGCATATTACAAGTTAGATGGAAATGCAAATGATTCAGCAGGAAGCATAAACGGAACTTGGAGCGGAACTGAAACATATGCAGCGGGAAGATTTGGTCAAGCAGCGTCTTTTAATGGTTCAAGTAAAATAGATATTACAGGGTTTGCAAATTTTGGCTCTACAGGAGTAAGTATATCAGCTTGGGTTTATATAGATAGTTTTAGCAATGGACCAACTATTGTAAATCTATATAGTAATAATAGTATAGTTTTTGGAACTGATTCGACAGGTAAGTTTTTTAGGTCAGGAGCAGGACCATCTGTTACATCTACTTCAGTAATGTCTACAGCAAATTGGCATCATGTTGTAATGTCAGCACAGACAAATGGCGATGTAAGCCTTTATTTAGATGGTTTAGCAGCAGGAAGTGGTAATGCAACAACTCAAATGTATAACGATAATAATGTTAGTGATTTAATAGGGGCTTATGGAACATTAAGCCAACCAATGAATGGAAAAATAGACCAAGTAAAAATATTTAATTCACCAATATCTGCTAGTAATGTTACATCACTTTATAATGAAGGAACGGTAATAGAAAGTACTGACGGTTCAGATTCTATATTAACATTTATAGGAGGGACCGGAACAATAACATTTAGTTAAAAATTATGGCAATAACAAAAATAGGCACACCGGAATTATTTGACTTTAGCGCAACAAACACAGCGCTTCAATTGCCTACTGGTGATACGGCATCAAGACCTTCAGCTCCTAGTGCAGGAGAGTGGCGTTTTAACAGTGAACTTAAATACGTTGAGTTTTGGGATGGCGGCGAATGGAGACAGATAGACACTGAAGCTCCTCCAAACCCCGATGACTTTCCTAGTCAGAACTTTAACGTCAACACATACTTTGGTAATGGAGCTACACAAGCAATAGACGCTAAGTTTAATGAGGCTGCGAATTTTAATGGGAGTAGTAGTAAAATTAGGCTGCCAGATAACTCTTTTAATTCTTTAACTTCTTATACAGTTAGTGCTTTTGTAAACGTATCATCAACTAGTAATAATCAAACAATTTTTAGTAATTGGGGTTATAATGGCTCAACAGAAAAAGGTTGGATAGTAGGCTTGTTAAACGGAACACAAGTTCGTGTTTTTAATATCAAAAATGGAACTGTTCAAACATTTACTTCAACTGCGTCGGCTATAAGCTTAAATACTTGGACTAATATTTCAATAACAAATACACAGTCTGAAATAAAAATATATATAAATGGCTCTCTAGACATTACACACAACACAAACGGATTTGATTTTGATGCGAGTTACCCAATGATTCTAAATATAGGTGCTTATCAATATTCTAGTGGAATTTTTGGATATTTTAACGGCAAAATAGACCAGGTAAGAATATTCAACAATGCATTATCTCCTACAAAAGTACCTGATTTATCTAATGAAACAACAACTACAACTGCTACATTAAACTACCCAGTGGGGGCAGGATGTGTTGCGGCTTATCAGTTAGATGGTGACGCTTCAGATGTAGGCGGCACATACGGAGGAGTTACAACAGACATCGGATATACGGGGCTAAAATTCCAACCAGATATGATTTGGATAAAAACTCGTAATCAAGCTTATGACCATAACCTTGTTGATTCTATAAGGGGTACAACAAAATATTTAAGACCAAATAGAGATATTGCAGAAGTAACACAATCAGATGGTGTAACTTCTTTAAATACTACTAATGG
>Ga0209337_1002096_pt1 | contig 14683 bp, 23 predicted proteins | sample LinPmetageLP53_FD_184044 | JGI IMG/M metagenome (GOLD analysis project Ga0209337, IMG submission 184044) | Marine viral communities from the Pacific Ocean - LP-53 (SPAdes) (version 2) | ecosystem: Environmental > Aquatic > Marine > Oceanic | place: Pacific Ocean | collected 2010-02-08
CAAACTCGCCTACTGCTGCGGTGTAATTTCCGCTTTTAAGAACTGGCAAAGAATTAGCTGAAAGACTTGCTCTAGCCGTAGCCGCAGTAGTGCCGTTAGTTCCGCCGTTAGCAACAGGAAGTGTACCCGTTACGTTGGAAGCCAGATTAACAAAAGTAGTTTGATTGCTGCCCGTACCGCCATTAGCCGTGGGTAGTACACCGGTGACCTGTGAGGTTAAGTTAACGCCGCTCAATGCTCCGCCAAGCGTAAGGTTACCTGAGCTTGTAACAGTGCCAGACAGGCTAATCCCGTTAACCGTACCCGTGCCGCTTACGCTCGTAACCGACCCACCGACCTCTGTTGGATTAGCGTTAAATACCGCAGCACCCGAACCTAAGCCGTCGGTGACAATCATTACCTTAGAGCCGTTAGCCACATTTACCGTAGCACCAGAACCCTGCTTAATCGTAATAATCTGACTGCCAGTAGTGGCGTTCTCAATAATCCACGTCTTAGATACCGTGTTTGGCCCAAGCGTGACCTCACGAGTCGCTGTTAACGAGCCCGCAGAAGTTATTTTAAGGTATAACGAGCGAGTTGCGTCTGCCGTAGCGTCAGGCATAGTGAAAGTTTGATTAGCATCAGACGACATCTGCTTAGTGCCTAGGCTAAAACCGTCAGTAATCAGCTCAAGGTTAACATTGGTACTGGTGCCCCAGGTTCCACTTTCATCACCTGTAGCAATTTCTTTCAGTCTTAAATTGTTTACATAAGTTGCCATAATTGTGTCCTATGCTGCTGCGTCTATTTCTACCCAGTTGGGGGTTTGTGCGTCTGGAACAACTGTCCATCCCGCTATTAATACTGTGCCTACTGCGCCTGTTCCAACGACCCCTACAGGGGTAATATTTGAGCTTCTTGTGTTTGTTACGTTGCCTACTGCACCTGTCGCTACTACTGAACCAACAGTATATGCCACTTCCGGTACAACTGTCCCTACGCTTCCGGTGCCTACAACGCCCGTGACGGCAACATTTCTGGCATAAGCTGGAGTTACTGTGCCAATAGCGCCAGTGCCTACTACTCCGGTAACACTTACTACAGTACCTATACTAAAAGTAACTGCGCCTACTGCCCCAGTAGCTACAACACCGTTGGGTACAACTGAATCGCTAGTGTTAGTGCTAACACTGTTTATTTGGCCTACGCCTTGTACACCAGTAATCGCAAAGCTTGAAACAATACCAACTGTGCCAATTTCCCCCGTTCCGGCCACCCCGGTAGGAGTAATCTGTCCTGTATAGTCAAGGGTTACTGTGCCTATGGCTCCAGTTGCAGCTACTCCTGTGGGAATAGTAATGTTCCCGTACTGAAACCCTACTGTGCCTACAGCGCCTGTGCCTACCGCCGAGACGCCGTTATCGCCCCACGCTCCTTCGCCCCATCCGCGTTCACCCCAGACAGGTCCGAGGTTAATAACTTTAGCGTCTTCGCCGCCCCATTTGTTGAAGCCCCACTGGCGTTCACCCCACGCGCTACTCACAATTCGCTCCTGTTAAGCGATGCGTATAATAGCTGTAGCTGCTGCCGCCGCCGGGAATTGAATTTGGAAGTCACCAGAAGACACTGTCTGGTCACCGCCAAAGCTCAACACTGCACAAGCAGAATTAGAATCTCCGGTGTCGTAAATCAAGCCACCGCAAGTGGTAAAAGAAGCTGATGTCCACGTTTCGTTGGTGAAATCTAAGATAGCAGTAGTTCCATCAGCCGTGGGTGTAATGGACGTTAGCAACTGGCCTGGTCTGGAGTATCCAGTAGCAGTCGGAAGTTCATCTGCACCCATATTAGAATAATTAGTAGTCGCAGCGCCATACGTTCCGCTTCCTGAAGCCACAGCAGTAAAAAGAGCCATCTTGAACCGTGTGCTTCCCGCAGAAAAATTATGCAGTCCTTTAAGAAGTTCTACCTTAAACGATGTGGGCATTGCAGTTGTGATTGTAATAGCCATGATTTAAGCCTCTAATAGTTTTACTAATTCTGGATGCCCAGCATCCCGAAAACGGTTGGTTAATGTCGTGTTGTGTGAAGCCACTGCTTGACGCAAGTAACTGAGCAGAACACTTTTAATTTCTGTCCTAAAGGCTTCTGCTTGTGCCTGTATGACAGGATGTGAGTTGGTACCAATAGAGATAATTTTATCTAACGCTTGTTCCGCTATCTCTTCAGGGGTAAAACCCCGTCCCGACATAGCGCCTATTTTTACTATGCCTACTTCCATTGCGCCTGCTGTGCTTATCATGGTCCGGGTGACTCCGATCTAAGGGGTATCCTAATGATACCATCTCTGTACTCGTCTCTTCTGCGACGACCCTGTTGTTCAATTCCAAGCCCTTGAATAGCTTGTTTATAACTTGCTTCAAAGAACTGCATCATTTCTGATGGCCCTTTAGTATAACTGTAAGCCTGAATTAAACACGCATATAAAAGAACTTCGGGAGCGTTAGTGCTTACCCAAGTTGTTGTGTTTGTTGCAGATAGTTGAGCAGGTCTGCTTATGTAACCTATTTGCATTGCAATATTAGCGTTTGGCGTTGGCGCTAGGTAGAAAGTGTTTTGATCCCAAACCGAGTAATACTTTGGTACACCTTCGACGCTGTAGTCAGGCCAGTATTCTTTAAGAAAAGACGTGTCCCTAAATTCTAGAAAAGTCTGAACACCTCCTATTGTTGTCATCAAATATCGATGAGTTAAAATCGTGCTTGGTGCTGTTAAGAAACGATTGCCCTTTGTGGACGTGCCAGTTGCTTCGATCCTAAATACATCAAGGTCTATGTCACGGAGAATCCGATTCTCCGCCATAGTTATAAAGGTGTTTATCACAGCGTCCGTGAACACGTTGCTGTCCACTTCTGTGTAATTCTTAATATTTGTGACTAGCTCGTCGTATGTCATCTTCTAAGTCACCACTATCGTTACAGTGCCTATATATCCTACCCCTTCAACTGGTCGTTGAGTAGGGAACGGCTGCATATTCGTTGTTCCTGACGTGTAGTTGGCGCTTCCAATACTGTTGAATGCGGCATCGCCCGGTAAACCTAAAAAGACCACTACAGGTTCTGTCCTGTCTACTCGTGGATCTCGTAAAGCTATCGCATCGCCACGATAGGTCAGAGGCTCTATCTGTGGAGACTTAGGCTCATAGTCCTCCGGGCAAACCATGAAGCCTTTCCAATTCTTTCGCAACGTCTGGTAAGGGTATTGAAACCCGCAGTAGTCGCATATCGCAATCGCATACTTGCCATTAGCGTAAGACATTAATAACCTACGCTCGGGACAAAATGCACACTAGCTGTGTCTCTGTCCTCTTCCGCCGCACGAAGAAAATCTTCTTCGTAGATTGCTTTAAGACCCTGGGTGCGTTCCGCTGCGAACTTCAAAGACAGCATGTACGCCAAACCAGAAGCTAAACACGGCAAGAACCTGAAGTTAACATCAGTAGTATTAGTGTAGGCTCCCGCGTCTTGTATGCGTCTAATGCGGTAATAAACTAGGGTGTAGTCTTTATCTGCCGCAGGCCACAAGAATATCGTAGGGCTTCTTGTTCTTTGGACATAGTATTGCGTGGGTCTAGCCTCGGTAAGCTTATTCGGCACATTTAAGTACTCTGAACGGCTTATTCGGGAAATACTTACATCTTGCTGCTGACCGTTAATTGTTTGCCTGACAACTGCAGACAGAACATTAACCGTATCTGCACCAGGCAAAACCTCTTTAACCCCTTTAGTCAAAGCCGACGTAGCTTGCTCGATGGTCCACAAATTTAACCCACGATTAGCCCAGTCTAAAAACAACAGATTCAAAGAGCGTGTGGCAGACGTTAGCTGATAACCTGCTGTCATCTGCATACCGCATCGCTCAAATGCTTCTTCTACAATCTCGTCTATTGAGAGGTTGAAGTCTGTTGTACTAGAGGTCGTCATTACTTGCCCCAACTCTTCCGCGCTGTTTTCTGCGCTGTTTTAGACAGGTCGCTATAATGAAAAAGATTTTTGGAAGTTTTTGACATGGCTTTACCTGTCATTACAGTCCCGTCGGGGTGTTTATGTGTACCACCACGATGTATCTTTCCATCTTTGAGATAGTGATTTACGCCCATAGCCATTAGCGGTACACCATCCCGCCGCTTCTTTTCTTTTTGACGCCACGGCCCATAAGAATGTCAGCTTTAGATACTTTTCCATCTTTATTTAAATCAGGAAAACTTTTGCCTACAGGGCCACCCTTGTTATACATAGGGATGCCTGTTGTTTGGCTTCGAGTCTTAAGTACTTTATTTCTAGGGCCACTTCTTACTGCCCCTCCGCCTCTGGTAGCGGCTCCCATTCCACGTCCGGCCATTTGGATTACTCCTATCGGTGTCGTTTAACCTTAGATGCAACCTTCTTTGGTTGCGTTGAAAACTGTTTGCCTTTTGCAGTGTCTGCCCGTTTCTTACGTGTAGTAGCTGCGTACTCTTTTTTGGTCATAGATTTAATGGCGCTAGAAGGTAAGTATCTTTCCCCTGTCGCTTTAGGACCTTGAGTAGAAGGTTTTCCGCTCTTTGTTCGCCATTCTTGTTTTGTCCAAGATTTAAGCGATGCTTGTGGTTTTTTAACTGCCACTAATCTCTATAGCCTCCGCCTTTAGCCTTATACTCTTTAGCTAACATCTGAGCTTTTCTACCTGACCACTGACCCGGATTACCACCTTTACCACCGGCCTTAATCTTAGAAAAAAGACCTTTTCGCATTGTGGGTTTGGTGTAATTCCCTGCTTCATTAACTTTAGACTTATTTGCCGAACCCCCAGTAGCCATTTTTCGCACAGGCTTTTTAACCGCAACTTTTTTGTCTGCCGGTTTTTTAACTGCAGGTTTTTTCATTACCATTTTTTACAGCTCCAATATCGTGCTGAGAATTTATCTTTAGCAGTGTCGCAGTTATGGCGAGCTCTAAAGCTGGCACGTCTAGCTGGAATGGCTTTTTTGATCTTCATATCAGGATCACCAAACCTTACTAGCTTTACGTCGTCACCTTTCTTAGCTAAAACTGCAAACTTTTTGCTGCCGCCGGAAGTCCTTTTTGGTTTGTTGTAACCAGAGAAAGACTCCCCTCGGTAGCTGACTCGCCCAGAGGGCGTTCGCTTTACAGCTTTAGTAGACGCCATTAAGCCGCTACTCCTCCTTCAAACAACAATGTGACATGCGTTACAGAGTTTGTCGGAGACTGTGTAGGAAGGTCAATAAACATACCCTCACTAAATAACATTCCTCCGTCAGGGATATCTACACTTGTTCCGGCTGCTACTGTCGAAGCGTTTAGCGTAAGAAGAATACTGCCACCAACAGTGGACCCATTTCTGATGTTTACGGAACCTTGAGCGTTTGATGCTCCTGTGACGGCGTTTACAAAATAAACCCCCATCAAACGAGATCGACCAGAAACCGCTGCTACTGACGCGCTTTTAGTTACCGATGAAATATTACTTGCACTCATTTTTAGTCTCCTTTAAAGACTATTCCGAGTCTTCGGCAGCTTCTTCAACTACTTCTTCAACTACTTCTTCTGCGGGAGCTTCTGCTCCACCTACAGGTATACCAAATATTTTATCAGACATAATAGTCTCCTAAGTCTTTGTTTGAATTAAACTTTAGCTAAAAGGCGTTACAGTTGTGCCCGAGCCTACGCCTACCATTTCCACAAACCACCTGTCTTCGGCTACTGAAGTAAACGTGACAACAGTGTCAACTATTCCACCTTTCGTAGAGCCGTTTAATGTGACATTTACATCCGTGAAATTAGCATTGGTGGTAAATCCGGTAACCGCACCTGCCGCGCCCATAATTAGAGCTGTGCCAGTAAGTTTATCGTCACCTTGGCAGCTAATAACAAGGTCATTGGCTAGGGTATTAGCTAGATACACCTTGATCACTGCGCCAAAGTTGTTGTTTTGATCAGGACTTGTAGGGTCCGCTGGGGCAGCGTCTCTAACGAGAGGCAGAGTTAAAGTGCTTGCTCCGCCCGCAAGGTCAAAGCCTATTAGGTTCATTTTGCCTGCATTACCAACAACAGTTATGCCCGTCGCAAAATCATGACTGGGTTCAACAGCCAAAGTTTGGCCGGCAACTAGGGTAACTTGGTTTTTAACACCTGCGCTGATAAATCCAGCTAACGAGCGGACGGGACCGGAGAATGTGGTTCTAGCCATTTGAGATTCCTCACATGCGAGTTGTAGCGATTCTGTCTGCATGTCGTCCGCCGGGGACGGTCAGAAACGCGGGTTAGCCCCGGATTGCTTTCAGTATATACCAGTTATTTAGCTAATGCACAAATAAAAAAAACCCGGCAGTTGTGGCTACCGGGCCAATCTACATTCAAGGAAGATAACTGCAAAATTAATTACAGCGTCTTTAATGTATCACCCTAAAATGCTTGCGTAAATGTCTTCCATAAAAAAGACCCCGAAGGGCCTTTTCTATTAGCGAGGGTCTTACGAACCAGATGATCCGAAGATACCACGCGGGTCACTAAAGCCGAAGCTGTAACGCTCACGAGCCTTGTAACGCATGTTGCCTGTGTTGAACTCGCCCTCAAAACCAGTTGAGAGAGAAACACGATCAAACATCTTCATGCCGTTTGGTGCATCAGTGATGAGGAACCAAGCGTCAGGGTCAGTCAGATAGTGATTGACTGAGTAGCCTTGTGGAACCATACCCATGTTACGCACGGCGTTGATGTCGTTGTCGGCTGTGCCAACACGCAGTGTAGACTTCATTATACGATCCGCAGTGAACTGAAGTTCTTTAGGGATAATAAGCTTGTTGCCTTGTACTGCGATCTTTAGACCACGCTCATCAGTGAAAGCAGCGATGTCAATCAACGCTTGCTCAAGTGATGTTTCAGTCAAGTCAGCATCTACAACTAACTTATTTGCAAGGTTTGGACCTGTCAAAGTAGGGTGAACTACTGAGCAAAGAGCCACACCGTCGCCACCAATAGATGTCGTAAAGGCATTGTTAAGAATTGCTGCCCCTTTAATCTGCTTAGTGGTAGCCATTGAACGTGCAAGGGCTTTTGTGTAACGCGCTGACAGCTTGTCATACAAGTTGTCTTCGATAGCTTCTTCAGTCAATGAAAAAGCCAACGCTACAGTTTCGTTGGTGTAACGCGCCGTGTAGACTTCTTGCGCTTGGTCGTATGCTACGCCAGCACCTTCAGCCTTAGTAGGAGCTTCGGCAAATCCGGACAACATCACCTCCTCTTCAAAGGCTCTGTCCGAAGACTCGACCTCGTAGATTTCAGTATGTTCCTGATCGTAGGTGTTGTACTCCAGACCAAACAAAGCGTTTAGACCCGGCTCCAACTCTTTTACTAATTGGGCTCTTGATATAGCCATGATCTACTCTCCTTATTGCCCTGCTACGCCAGCACTGCCGTAGAGATGCTCGTTAATTTTAACTACTACTACCGCATTTGCGCCTACAGCATTATTTGGCACATCCCAAAGACCGATGATCTTGAGATTAAGCGCCGCAGTATTGGCAATAGTGGAGGTATCCAACTCATTAGCTGATAGACCTGTTGTAGTGTTGCCTGTTCCTATCACGATGTCTGCATTTTTGCCGTAATTAGTTACAGCCGAAGTGCCATCGTTTTGGATAATAAACATCTGACTAGGATCGTCAAGAACATCAGCGACAATCTTGCCTTGAGTAATGTTAATGCTACCAGGATAGAAGTTAATAAAAGTAGGCTTCTGGGTTACTGGGTCATTGTAAAAACAACCGTTAAACACGCCCACCGCCGCTGTGTGAGCAGCCGGGTTAAATTGAAGGATGTAGCCATCTTTCAAAGTGACTAAGTCACCTTGGAATATAGCCCCTGCTTGGTTATCTGCAATCTCGTAACCGTACTGCTTCTGTGCTCCAGTACCTGCTAAGTTACCAAGAGGACGCAGACCAAAAGCTTTGTCGTTATTAGCCATGATATATTTCCTTAGTTAAGTTATTCAGCGCCCCGTGGGACCGCCAATGCTTACTTTAGACTGCCTATCAGGATTAGTGATCTTCATAGACGAACCTGTGTTCGACTTCAATAAATCATTGTCAGCAGCCTTGATTTGGTCGTGTGTTCTTGAAGTATAATATTCACGGCGTTCCTCTGCAGTCTCTTCCGGTATCCTAGCTAACAGTAGCCCACCGACGCTTATCACGCCTGCATGCTTTCCATCTTCTTGAACACCTGAATCAAAATCAGGGTGCTCGTCTGCACGTACTAGCTCGTACCCCTCTCGGAGTTTAGCTGCCACGTTAATGCGGTCATCTGAACCGCCAGACTCAGCCCTAATCCACCGATGCTTGTAGCCCGGAGGTGGAGGTGGCGCATCTAATCGTGAAGGAGGAGCCCAAGCTTTACGGCGCACAGTTTTTTCTCGTGTTTCGCTGTCACGAGTGCTGCGAGTTAATTTTGGCACATTAGTAGCTTCGGTCATCTCAATTACTCCTTAACAAATTTGGCATATTCTTCAAGTGGAACTCCTAGCTTCTTTGCTATTGCAACTTGGCTAGGACTCAACCGAACAGTGCGGCGTGCTGAATTATTAACTCCCGAAGATCGGGTTGCAGGGGCTACCGGCTGCACGGGGCGGCGTGACCTGTTATTGGGCGTAGCTGCGGGTTCAAATTCCTTTGGGAAGTACTCGCGTATTCTACGGTCTATCTCATCATAGTACTCGTCAGTGTTCGGGTCAAACCCTTCTTTCTGTATTAAATCAACATGAATACCCCGAACAGCATGCGTCATAACCGTGTTTTGCCCGAACCACTCATTGTTTTCTGCCCACTCCTCAGCTTTAGGGTCCGACTGAGGTGCTCTTGGAGCAGGAGCTTGTGGTGGCTGCTGCTCAACTGGCTGCTGTTGAACTTGTTGGGGCTGCTGTCGTCTTTGAGTAGTCTCTTGGATTCTTTGTTGTTCCATCATAACCGATGTAAGACGTTGCTGTGCTTCGGTCTCAGTGTCTATATCGCCCTCTTCACGGGCTTTCTTTATCACCTGCTTCAACGCTACCACATGCGACTCTGTGCGGCCTTGAGCCTCTTGTAGGCGCTCTCCGTCGGTCTTATCGTACTTCTGCTGCAGTGTTTCGTTTTGAAGCTGCACACTTTTCGCATAGTCCAAAGCTGCTTCTTCTCGACGCTGTGTTTCGCGTAATCGAGCAGTGAGCTTATCAATACGTTTTTTAACCTTGTCTGAGTAATTCTCTAAATCCTCAGTCTCTTGTTTGGCAGGGGCTGCTACCTCTTCTACAGCAGGAGCCTCTTCTACAGCTAACTTAGCGTCGGTGCCGTCTTCGTTCATTTCAATAGAGGCTTCCTGCTCCTCATCGCCTATATCGAACTGCATCTCTTGATTCATTGATTCACTCATTTCTTGACCTCCATTTACATATGTAGAATATCTTCAGGGTCGTTAACAAGCCCTAAGATTTCATCATCGTTTAATAACCGGATTTCCCCGCCATCGATCTGAATCCTAGATCCAGCATATCGTCCAAAAATTACCCAATCGCCTGGCGCACACCAAGGGCCATCAGGGAACTTAGACTGATCGGCATAGGCTAAAGCGCCTACTTTTAAGACATAGCCCACATTAGTAGCTAACTGCGTTCTTTGTTGGGTCTCTTTGGCAAGGACAATACCGCCTCTCGTGGTTTCAGCGCCACGGTAAGGCAGAATAGCTATACGCCATCCAGTCGGTTGAGGAATAAGGTCAAGAATGTTATCGGCTAGTCCTTCATTAGCGACTTTGCCTTCAACAGTATACGCATCATCAAGTGTGGTTTTTTTGGGAGAACTGTCTGCATCCAGTTTCTCCTTCTGCCACTTCTCTTCGAGAGGCGTCAATTTTTCAGCTTCCATATGGGTCATCTCTGGTAGGTTAAAAATCTTCGGTGTACTTGCCCACGTTATCTCGGACAATTTGATCCACAAGTTTTATCCCTTCCAGACGGCCCATTAGAAAACGGTAGCGTTCCATGTCAGATATAGTGCCGTTAAGCACAATAGCTTCGGTATCTACCTGGAGCTTTCTAATTTCTTTCATTACGCTTTCAGCGAATTCCAGCATGGTCGTTTTTTCCATGAGAGCAGACGGTTAATAGCCACTGTCTGGGGGCTTGTGTTTAGTAAATCTTTACTGGTTTATTTCCATCTCGTTTTTTTACTATTCTAGCAGGTTTCTTAGCTTTTATTGAACCACCTTTTGCCGCTTTTTTAGGCTTTGCTGTATTCAAGGCTATCGCAATAGCTTGACGGCGTGGTTTCCCTGCCTGCATCTCAGTTTTTATATTACTAGAAATGGTTTTTTTACTTGATCCTTTTTTTAAAGGCATCAGAGCACCTCATTAGCAAAGTCTTGTTGGACCACATCCACGCTTGGCTAAACCGCAGCCACGAGACTGAACTGTTCTCATTTTTCCTGAGCTCTTCTTAACGTCACCGCCTTTAGCCATGCGGTTCATTTGACGCTTTTCAAAGTTTTTTTCACGGTCAACACGGCCATACTCTTCACGAGCATTGCGGCCTTCCGCACCTTTAGCGTAGGTTTTAGGAGCAATACGATAAATTTCGTCGTCTAAATTACGCATTGTTTTCTTGTCACGAGCCATTGAGCCTTTCATATCTGTCTCCTAAAGTTTACTGGGTTGATTAATTCTTTCTCGCGCCACATCTGCACGCAACTGAGCTATCTCTTGCTGAGACTGGATTCGCGCTTCATTGCCTTGGGCGTTCTGGGCAATCCTTGCTTGATCCACTTGAACACCCTGCTCTTTTATTGCTATGTCGGCTTGGTCTTTAGCAGCTTTCTGCTGCAGCTCCTGTGCCTTCAATGCAATCACTGGGTCTTCGCCGCCTTCGCCCGACAGCTCTCCCTGAGTTCCTTTCATTTCCATCATGTATTCTGCAACCTTAATCGAGACCATTGCCTCACGTTGAAGATCGGAAACCATTTTATCAGGGTCATTGCCGTAATCTGCAAATAACTGAGCTTCTGTGTCCTCTTCAGCTTTGAGCCTTATATGCTGCAAGATATGCTTTTGAAGCTCCGATGCAGCCATAGGGTTAGCTTGAATGAGAGGTGAAAGACCCATCATCAAGTGAGCCGCAATATGCGCGTCGTGTTGCTGACCAGCAAACGCCTTGAGTTCCTTGCCGTCTGCAACTTCTATGTTCTCGCTTGCAGGGTCTTTTGGCATCTGATTGGTCTGTACTTTTAAAATGCCGTCAATATCTCGGACATTCATTGCCTGATACACTCGGTAATAGGCTTCGTACATGTTGTGCATCTGCGGAGCACTTTGCGCCAACTGTAACTGCGTCTGCGCCAAAGTAATACGCTGAGCAGAGGAGAATACGTTGGGATCTGCTACCGGCAATACAGCGACCATTTGGCAAAAATCGGACTTTTTTACACTTCTAGACGCGCCAGGCACGTCATATGGGTAATTATCAGGTAAAAATTGCCCAAATCCCTTGGCTAACATCTCAAATTCTTGTGTTTGAGCGTAGTACAAGCGTTTATGGATGGCCGACATCACCATCGAACCCCGTTCAAGCAGGGCAATAGTGGTTCCTACGGCTGCTTGTTGGTTACCGTCGCCTACCTGCATGTCTGCAGTGCTTGCTAAACGCTTTCCAGCGTCCACGGCAAAGCCCATAAGTGTAAATAACGTCTGCGAGGGCTCTTTGTAAGGCAAAGGCAGCAGCGATGCGGATAATTCTGCGCCACCAGCGTCAATATCCCGCCATTCACCCGGTTGAATCGGGTTATCATCGTCAGCAATCCGTGCGCCCTTAGCTTTAAAGCCCGCAGGGAGGTTGGAAAGCGTGCCCGCGTCAAGAAGTTGACGCAATGCCATCGTTGCAGTCTTAGATAAGCCACCAATTAAGTGAACAAACCCTAAACCGTAAGCTCCAGGGCCTTCAACTAGCACGTAATGAACAAAATACTCACGGCGAATCTTTAGCGGATCGTCTTCTAGCCAGTTTCTGCGAATACCTACGACATTACCGCTGGCTTCTTCCAAAGTGACGACATAGGGGAGCTTAATTCCTGTCTCGTTCTCTTCTTCGTCTCTGTCCTCAAACCCATACAGGTTCAAATCGATGCAGAACTCAAGAAGGAAGACCTCTTCGGGCTCTCCACTTTCTGAAATGCCCACCACCTTGTTTACAGCAGACCTAATTTGGTTGCCGCCACTAGGATCAATTTGAGGTTGGACATCAATATCCAAGTACTCGCCTGCAAAAGCCCGTTTCTTGTACTCATTTGTGTCCATAGCTATACGCTGCGTAATACGCGGACACTCGGAGATAACGCTAGAACCGTTGTAGGGTATATACAAGTCGTCAGGCAGGACTAAACGGCTGACCATTCGGCCTAGCTGCTCGTCGTAGTAGACTTTCTTAAAGGTAGAACCACCGTAGCCTGTGTAGAACAGGAGCTGATCGAACTCAGGCGTGTATTCTTTCATCACCGTCGTGATCTGGTAGTTCATAAAGTCTTGAACACGAGACGCTTGTTGCGTCTTGTCCAGTGTTTCTTTGCCCAGTGTCTGCGTGCGAACCGGACCACCGGCAGGCATAAGCTCTTTAAATGCCTGCGACTGAAACTGAACAATAGACTCTGTCAGCATTGGATGCACAGTGCCCGCCGCGCCTCGGAAAGGCCGAGTGCGATCTTCGATTTTAAGCCCTAAAAGCTCTAAACCGTTTGAATACATCTGTTCCCACTCACCGCGAGAGGACTTATCCGCTTGGAACAAGGACAACAAATCAGACGATATCCTAGCTAACTCGTCGTCATCTATGACCGCTGCTAAGTTGTCGTAGAACTCAACGTCATCATCCTCAGGGTCGATTTCAACAACCGCGCCGCCTTCATCATCTATGATAATCTCAATGTCCGGCTCCATCTCCTCCATCACTTCAATGATGTCAGTGTCTGGGGCTAGGTTTACAACCTTATCTACGGGCATGGTTTTGTCCTATTTGTAAGTGCGAGCATTATACACAGGTTATTCCCAAGGGTACTTAGCATCTTGGACGTTAGTTAAAAGGTCTACTCCTGCTTTTATAGGCTCACCCCTAGTCATCCTTCCCCGTGTGCCTTGGTTATTGATGTTGCCTAAAGTATCCATAATAGCGTTTTTAGCCTCTTGTCTAGACAGCCCTTGCTCGGCTAAATTAAAACCAAACTTGTTGTTGAAGTAATCAAGGTACTCGGATCGAGGGTCCGATCCACCCATTTTCCTGTTAAGCCCTTGATAGAGCTCCTTAGCTTGAGCACCCATAGCGCCCAACGTGCTCTGTCCTGCATCGTATGCAAATAGCGCGTGATTTACAGCGTTGAACACTTCTTCATCGCCTTTAATCCCTGTGTTCTGCCGAGTTCTTTGAGAAGCGTTTTCTGGCATTAACAGCTCTACTCGATACTGCTCACCAATCAAACCTGCATCCACCATTTGATTAGTAAGCTCCACCGCCTCTTCGGATATAGCTACTTGGCGCTCATCGTCAAAGCCCAAAGCTGCAGCGCCCTTCTGGATCGCTTTGTCTATTATCCCACCACCCGCATAATTATTTAGTATTTTAAGGTCCGCAGAGGCAGTACCGCCGTCCGCGAACCCTTTAGGCTTTTTTACAGGGCCACCTTGAGCGAAGGGCCTGTACACTCCGCCCGCCTCCCCTAAGCTTCTTGCCGCTCGTTGCGCCTGTTCAAAGTTACTGGTGGTGTAGTCCTGTTGACGACTCTCTTCGTCGCCCTCGCCAAAGCCACCCATTCCTGCGCTTACATAACCATTTATTGGATCGCCTATAGTAACGCCTCCACCCGTGTCACCGGCGGCTTCGATTAAAGTAAAGGGCCTGTCAAAACGACCGTACTTGTTGTAGTGATCACGACCAAAACTCTCTAGCGTAGTGCCCGGTAAAAGTTCACCCGCCTCCATAGCTCTTGCGTAATCTCTTCCAACATCCTCATACTTAGCTAAGTAGTCAGCAATAGTGCCAGTAGAGCGTGTTGCCCTATCACGGTTGTAATCCATCCCACGCATACGTGAGTAAAGCTGCGACTTGGATAAACCACCAGAATAAGAGCCAGGATTCCGCAGCACGCCCGTGTAATCCGAGTAGCTCCTGCCATTACCAAGGCCCGTGGTCAGTTGTCTAAGATCCGCTGCGGCTCTGCCGCCTGTGTATCGAGCAAGCAAATCCGCACCCATAAGCGAGCGGGGACGACTGGTTACCGTAGGCGGAGTGAAGTTGTAGCCTGATCCGGTGGCCGAGCGCAAACTAGCGCCAGGGGTGTAATCAAAGTTAACTAGGTTGCCATAAGGATCAAGTACCTCGGTCCGTGGGGCGCTGTCCCTGAATGCCCTATCAAGCGACTCTTCTCCCGCTGCATACACGCTAGTGTTATCAGGCAACGGCTGATAAACCGTAGGAGCTGTGTAGGGAACTTGTGTCTGGGGAAAAGGATCGGGCACCACCGGCACTACAGGGTCTGGCACTACTGGAACGATAGGCTCGACAGCAGGCGTGTTGTAAAGAATATTCGGGTCAACACCCGCCGCTAGGATGTCATTATAGGACAGCCCCTGATCC
>Ga0209337_1002097_pt1 | contig 14682 bp, 25 predicted proteins | sample LinPmetageLP53_FD_184044 | JGI IMG/M metagenome (GOLD analysis project Ga0209337, IMG submission 184044) | Marine viral communities from the Pacific Ocean - LP-53 (SPAdes) (version 2) | ecosystem: Environmental > Aquatic > Marine > Oceanic | place: Pacific Ocean | collected 2010-02-08
ATGAGGACTGATTTATCAGCACCTCAACCAGTAAGTCAAGCGGTTTTAGATGCTAGAAAGAAAACAGCATCAATGGTCAAGCAGTACAATGCTATGAATCTTTTTATGGGTGCTATGGGAAAAACAACTTCAGCACCTATGTCTATGCCTACATATGACGATGGCTTTACTTCATCTCAAAGAACTGCGGCTAATACTGCGGCTAATGAAGCCACTATGACAGAGTTTATGCGATCCCTTGAAAAAATGCAGGAGCAGTTAGGCAGACCTATTGAAGAGTCTGAAATTCCTGCTATTGCTAAAGCATTTAATATTGGCCCTAAAGGATTGGCTCAGATAAAGGCTTATTTTCCTTACATTGGTATTACTTCAGCAGAGAAGAGAGCCAGAGCAGGAGAAGAAAGATCAATAGAATCTGCACAAAGAGCGGTATCCGCAGAGGAAAGGGCGGTATCCGCAGAAAAAAGGTCTGTGAAAAAGTTTACTCAAGAACAAGAAGAGAAAAGTGCCAAGCAAAAAGAAGACGAAAGGTATGATCTACTTGTCAGTGAAGCATCCAGAAAATTAAGAGGGGTGCAGGATGGTGAAGGATTTACTGATGACAATGGCGCTCAAGTTATGCCTATACCTCCGGGATTAACTTTTGCCTCGCAACAAGAAATTTTAAATCGAGGGATGAAACAAGCGGAGATGTTGGGGCTTGACCCAGACGAGTTTGCTGAAAGATTTAATAAACTTATTATTAAAGCGCCCACAACCAAACAGGTTCTTGATACCCAAACAGGCAAGATGGTGTTTAGGTCTGATAGAGAAATTTCTAATGCTCCAGATAGATATACACCGCTCCAAACTGACAAAGGTAAACTATCTACCACTACTGAACTTTCCGCTATTATGGCATTAAGTAAATTAGAAAATGTAAATCAGTCTGATGGCTTGAAGGCTTTGCAACTTATGGAAGAACTTGGGCCTCTTGGCGCGATGCAACAGTATCCTGCCCTGCGTCCAATCATACAACAGATCGCTATAGAGATGAAACAGAATCAAGACTTTTTTATGCAGATGTTTGGACAGTCAATGCAGAACTCCGCAGGATCAAGCGATATGGAGTTTGAGTAACATGGAAGAAATTGAAGTCACATTTGAAGATCGGAAAAGAACTGTAAAGGTTCCTGATAACTTTGACAAAACAAATCCAAGGCACCAAGAGCAACTAAAGCAACACTTTTGGAAACAAGACTCTAAGAATAAGTCTGGCCCTTTGGGTGAGGTTCTTGATGTAATGCTTGAGGGCGTTAGAGCGGGAACACTAGACCCAATAGGCAGTGCATTTAATATTGCCGAAGAACAAAGAGTGGCAGGTCAGAGGGCTATGAAGGATGCTATGTCTAAATTCAAGGCAGGGCAAATGTCATCTGCCGCTTTTAATTCGGTAGTGGGTTCTATGCAATGGTTGTTTTCTCCTCTTACTGGATTTAGTAGAGCCTTTGCAGGTGACCCAGTAGAGTCGGGAACAGGTATGGCACTTGAAGCCGCAGGAGTTGATCCTGAGATTGGTGTTCGTGATATCCCAGTAGTAGGTGAAGACCTTGCCGATTGGGGGGGCGATTACTCTTTAAAGAAATTCCTTGGCGACACTGCTTCTTTAGGTGTAGAGATGGTACAACCGGGAAGCATTGTTAAACAACTTAGAGATGTACCAGAACATATAAGAAAATTTAACGAGCAACCTTCAGCGGCGGCTAGAGAAGTTAGCGAATTGAGAGAAAAATATCCCGCTGTTATAGAAGATGCTACTGATGATGTGTTAGAGGCAAGCGGAGAAACCGCAGAAATTTTACCAGATGCAGATAAGGCTTTTGTAGATCGCGCTTCTGTCCCTCTTACTAGAGATGTTGTTACTAATCCAACATTCTTACAAAAGGTCAACGCTATTAGGGATGCGGCGGGAGATGACAAACAACGTCTGTATAAAGACGTTGGCGATGTAATGTACGATGCTATTAGGTCAGGAGAGGTTCCCCTGTCTAGTATTTCAAGGCTCACAAAAGACTTAGATATGGAGCCTGATGAATTTGTCAAGGCGTGGACAACCTCTATTAGAGAAGCAGGTCAAAGCCTTAACGTATTATCTCAAGCCGCTAAACAGATGTCGCGTGATCCCTCTTTACCAGATGGGATGAGAAGACAGTTGGATGAAATGGCTCAACAGATAGCCAAAGATAAATCCATTACAGGGGTAGATAAGTTCTTTAATGTTTTGCGTAGTGTAGAAAATTTTCGCAGAGGTATGATGGTATCTCAGTTAAAGACTGCTGTGCGTAACGCTGGCTCTGCTGTGGGTAGAATTACTATGGCATCATTTGATGATGCGGCTCAGTCCATACTTGGTGGTGGTGGAATGAAAGAAATGTGGAACTCTATTCGTTCAGACTTTGGCGCATTACCGGGGATTAGAAATAAAGAATTGTTAAACCAAGTTCTTGATGGAAACCCGCTTACAAAAGATCAACTGCTTTATACTTCAGTTAACGAGGCAACTTTACTAAATAAAGTTAGTCGCGCCGTTAATACCATGAACGTGTATCAGGAAAGGGCGTTCAGAAAGTATGCGTTTCAAGCAAAGTTAGAAAAGTTGGCTAGGGATTCTGGTGCTAAATTAGAGAATATGAATCCTGAAAAAATACCAGATGTGTGGTTAGAAACAGCAACTAAACACGCATTGGACATGACGTTTGCGGCATCTGGTGGTAAGATGGCTAAGAAAGCAGTAAAAATGTATGATGATTTTCCTATCTTGTACACCATTTCTAATCCATTTCCAAGATTTGTATTTGGAAACTCTATCCCATTCTTAATAGAACATTCTCCCTACGGATTAATGAAAGCCTTATCTCCTAGCGTAGTCAATGACTTAGCCAAAGGAAACTCTAAAGAGTTTGCCAAGGCCGCATCAAGGGGTTTAATAGGAAGCACTATGCTTGCATCGGCAATGGACTTGCGTGACAAAGCAGGTGGTGAGAAGTGGTATGAACTTGTTATAGAAAATGAGGATGGGACTACCACTAATATAGATACTAGACCTTATGCCCCAATGTCTTTATACTTATTTATGGCTCAAGTTATTGATGATGCAAAAAATCCAGACAAGATATCTACCTTGACTGCGGGAGACTTTACTGATGTTGCTCTTGGTTTAAACAGGGTTGGTGGAACTGGTCTTGTACTTGGTGATATTATTAGATCAGGGGATGTTAAAAGCGTTAAGGAAACTTTATCTAAGTTTGGCGGAGATTGGTTAGGCGCATTTACAACTCCAGTTGCACAGGTTAAAGACGTTGCTCAAGCAATCAGCGGCAATACTGTAGCGCGAGATACTAGCGGAGATACAGTCGCAGAGAAACTTTTAAACCCCACCCTTAGAAATATTCCTTCTATACCGTTTTTGGGTCTGGAAGGAGAAGCAATGCTCCCACCAAGACGCTCCCCGCTAAAGCCCGGAGTTATAGAGCAAGAGCCTATTGGCCCATTACCCGGAGGCATAGCCTCTCAGGTTACTGGTGCTAATCTACAGGTCAAAACTCCAGTACAGAGAGAAGTTGATAGATTGGATGTAAACTATTCTATCTGGAATCCACGCACTGGAAACAAAGAGATGGACAGGAGGCAGACTGCCATCATGGGTGAGTACGCTCCTCAGATTGAAGGTTTTATCATGTCTGATATGTATCAGAATATGGATGATGCAAGGAAGAAAGTTGCGCTTGAGGAAGTATTAAAAAGGTTTAAATCTATATCCCTTGATCGACTTAAAGGCGCTATGGCTCAGGATGATCCAGAACTTTTGAAGAAGTACATGATGGAACAAAAAACCACAAAAAGTCAAGAAAGATTGCTACAACAAATGGGTGTTATGCCATGAAAATATTAAATGCTTTTATTGTTTCTGTTATTGCATACTGTGTACTGGTTGCTATTCTTATGACACCTGTATTGGTTAAGGCGCAAGATCAAATGCCTGAAGGTATGTACGAAAAGCAAATCAAGATGAGCCTTGGCTGTACTGAGGGATTCATGGCTATGATAGATATACTTCGAGATAACTATCAAGAAGTGCCAGTAGTTATGAGCCATCTGGATATGACCACAACTTTTGTTTTGTTTGTTAACGAAAGTAAAACTACATCTACATTAGTTATTACTAAAAACTTGAAGGACAAAGAAGAGGCTTGCATTGTGTGGGCGGGACAATCTAACGGTACATCTTTAAGTATTAATCCTAATCCTATATTTCCAGTGGAGACGTAATGACAATACCACCATACTTAATCAGTGCTATTATATTTTTGATAGCCCAAACAACTACCGCTGTGTGGTGGGCCAGTAGTATATCAAGCGATGTTGATATGCTTAAACGTGACAGGGATGATATGGCTATGATTATAGATAACTTAGATGTTTTATCTTACAGACTTGAAACGCTAGAGAAAATGTTACAACGAGTGCTAGGCCCAGAGGCTAGATAATGGCAACAAAGAAAGACTCAAGGCTTGCAAGGGTAGGAGTGTCTGGATTTAACAAACCTAAACGTACACCTAGTCACGCTACTAAGTCACACGTTGTAGTTGCGAAAGGAAGCGGTTGTGAAAATGGTAAGGTAATAAGGTTTGGTCAACAAGGTGTATCTGGGGCAGGAAAAAATCCATCAAGCGCAAAAGAAAAAGCGCGTAGAAAATCATTTAAAGCAAGACACGCTAAGAATATTTCTAAGGGAGTTTGTTCTGCGGCATACTGGGCTAACAAAGTTAAATGGTAATGATATGAAAGTTAAAGCGCCAAAAGGATTTCATTGGATGAAAAGTGGTAGCAGTTATACCTTGATGAAAAATCCATCAGAAGGTTACAAGCCTCACAAGGGAGCCTCTGAGTCTGCAAATTTTAAAGTACAGAAAACTCACAAAAAATAAGGAGACAATAATGAAACGTAAAAAAGGCGGCAAACGTCCACCACCTAGATATTAATGAAACACTTAAAGGAAAACAATGAATCGTATCTGCAACACCTACGAAAAGCAATGTCTATATCTGGCCTTATGTTGGTTGGGAGCGCTACTGCTTTCGTTCACAGCATTGCACCACCTTTGGTAACCAAAACTACCAGCGATATACTTAAAAAAATAAACAAAAAACTGGAGGCAAATGAAATCAATTGACTGTAACACCCCAAGCGCAAAAACAACTAGACAAAGTTTTAAGTTCTGGAGAATCCTTAGAGATAGGTTTAAAAGGTGGAGGATGCAACGGCCTGATGATTACTTTAGAGAAGACCCAATCAACAGGTACAACAGAGTTGAGCATTGGAAAGAATACCGTCTTCGCAGACAAAACAACCCAGACTTATTTACAAGGTGGCAATCTTGATTACGAAAATAAAGGATTTTCTCAAAGATTTGTGGTTAACCCAAGTGAAAGTACAAGAAGATGCGGATGCGGTGACAGCATTGCTCTTCCATCGATGCAATAATTTTATAATATTTAGGAGGTAATTTATGTGGGACAGCATAAAGAGAGGATGGAACCAGTTAGATCGAAAGGTAAAAATAGTAATTATAGTAGTAGGGGTATTTGCTATTATGTCCGCAATTTGGGGATCGCCTGCGCCATCTGTGCCAGTACAGTAGGTTGTCAAGCACTAAAGGAGTCAACGATAGTAGCAACAGGAGCGGGAACGGGTGCGGTTGTTGGGACTGTGATCAGTGGGGGTGTCGGTGCGCCGATACTGGGAGCCATGACGGGTGCCTTTGCGACAGATGTAATGACGGAGGTTTTGACAACAGGCCAAAAGCCTCAGACTATTATCAAGGCGCCTGATAACTTTTTTACATTACTACATAAAATAGTGGAGATAGGCGGATGGACTTTAATGTTAATCTTCGTAGCACCAATGATTCTGGGGTGGATACTACCAAGCCCAACGAAACTGAACAGAAAGAATTAGTAATAGTAGAGTGGCGTGACATTATAGCAACATCAGGGTGGGAGCAAGAACCAACTTGCCCCACCTTTTTTAATGTTGGTTGGTTAGTCAGGGAGGATAAGGATGTTATTGTTCTAGCAACCACCAAAGACCTTGATGACTTTACAGGAGAGTCATCTGATCCTCCTCCTGTTTACTATGGGTTTCATTCTTTTCCTCGTGGAGCCGTTGTTTCTGTTCGGCCTGTTTTATCTTAGCGTAAGTGTCTAGATGTATGCCTTCGTTACGAAAGAACACCTGCTCCCAAGTTCTCCATTTGTTATCTCTACACTGAACTGTTTCGTGTTGATGAACCCAACACCATCTGGCAAAGTAATACCTTCTATCCTCTGCCCATTTTTCTTCTTGCTCTTTAGACGGGTTTAGCATTTTTAGGGTACGGTGAAACTTTATATCTTAATGCTTGCCTTGCTAACTTCTTAAATCTTTTGTCGCCAACAAAATGTACATAGCGATGCTTGATTGATCTAAGTCTGTATCCAACATCATCACCATGCTCCTCCTCCATTTGCTTGTAAGTCTTACCTCTAAATGTAGTGTGATGTAGGTGCGGTCTTGACTTTAAATATATTTCTTTTATAGGTTTTGTTTGACCAGTATAGGTAAAATTAGTTGCTTGATAGACTATGCCTAAGTGATCCTGCGCTCCGTCTGCATAACTTACTACAATCTTATTGCCTAACTTCTTAAGGGTTTGCCCTACTAACTGGGATGCCTCGTTTTTTCTATTGTACTTTAGAACTAATCTATTTAATTCTATAACATCTTTCTTAAACTCTTCGCCGCATACACCCTTGAGCAATGTATGTGATGGCGGTATACCGTAAGTACATACTCCAACTAACTCTCCATCCTTAAACATACCAAAAGACTTTTGTATTGACGGCATCCTATGGGCATAATGAACGTCAAGTATTAAAGGCTTAGTGTCTTGATAGTTAATCTGTTCAATTGTGTAGCCTGATTCCATCAGTGCTGACTGTTCCGCAGGAATAATCTCGAAGATATTGTGTTGGTATTTTTGCAAACAAATCATCTCTCCCATTCCTTGTTTTAAGTTTAAAGAAGTCATCCTCATCTACACTGCATTTTAACTTAAGATCATCGTAAATGTCAACTGGATTTACTAAAATAAAATCATCGTCAGTTTCAAATGCAATCATCCTGTCAACCTTTGTTGGCACACCCCACCCAATATTACCTGCTACATTTTTAAACTCGTAATAGTGTATTGTACAATCAACATTTGCATCTTTTCTATTATTTTTTTTCTTACCTTTTACGTCAATCTTTCCTTCCTTGCAAAGTATATCCCAGTGTTCATTTCTATCTTCTGATCTTGTTGCTCGTCTGATAAAAGAATTCCCAATCATTTCTATGAATTTGTCTTCAGTAATAAGACCTTTCTCATAAAAACTTTGCCATTTATTTTTCATTTATCCAATCCTGTATCCTGTCATTTAAATCCTCCTTAGTTTTAACGAACACATTATCAACGTGCATATAAGTTTGTTCATCAGTGCTTGCTAGAAAGTGCCACCCTTTTACAGTGTTTGATCTTTCTACCCTGTACTTTCCTACCCTTCCCAAATTAAATGCACTACCCCTACCCCATTCAATGCTTGACATCTGGCCCTCTTAATTCTGGTGTAAACCCTACAACATTATCACCATCATGCTGTCTCAGCATACGTTTTAAAGCCCTCCACATATACTCATGCCCTGCATACTCTGACTGTTGAGCGCAACCATCAAGTAAAGATTCCATCTCCTCAACGTCAAACAGTTCGTGATCCATGCCGTCTTGGGTTAACTCTAATGCAGAATCAAAATGAAAAACAATCATTGCAGGTATACTCATTTTATACCCCTTAATCTTTGCTTTAAAGTTTTAGCGGCTAAAAAGGCTTGAAAGTTTTCTTCGATTTGGGTTGATCGAACCGCTTCAAATTTACCAGATGCTTTGTCACACCTAAGTATATAGGTAGCATCCACTGGTATACCATGCATATCTTCGACTGCTTTGGCATACGCCGCAACCTGTAAATAATATTCTGGGTAAACCCTCTTGCTCGTTTTCCAATCAATAACACAATATTCCCCATTAATAATAGCCCTTGCATCAACAGTTCCCGCATATTTATATTTCCTGTGATAAACTTTTTCTTCTGCTGACTTCCATTCAACTACATTTTCTCCAACCCAATCTTGAAAAGCATGAATAGCATTAACAGCCTCTTCTTGTTTTGGCATCTTGGGTATTTCACCCTCTGCTATCTTCCAATTAATTGCGGCCTCTACCCACTCATGCGTAAGGCTACCTATGTTTAAAGCATCTCTTGACACCCCTCTATAAGCGCCCTTCATTCCTTTTAACAATGGCTCTAAAGCCATTCGAGACTTGTACACGCTAGTCTTTTTAGATGATGCTTCTTGGTCGAAGAAAAAATTCTTCTCCAACCAATCACCACCCACCTTTAAAGCCCAAGGTACAAGAGCAGGTTTGGAGATGATGTCTAATATTTTAGTAGCATTAGGCACCACCTCTTTGCCCACCTTGTATGAATGAAGTTTGCTATCGAATAACATCTCAACAACCTCTCCATCATGGTACTCTATCTTCATTAGAAAGGAACTTCTGTTGAAGAAGATTTACTGGCGTTAGATTTACCAGACCCATTCATGGGTGGTTCCATCCTACCAGAGAAACGAAGTTTACCAGACTCTTTAGCCCACAAAGATACACGCATCTTGGTTCCGTCAATAAGAGCATACCCTGTAATATCTGGGCGGTTCTCATTACCTTCCTTATCGTTTATAAACAGCGATACATCTCCATCTTTTTCTTGATAATCACTCATAAGAGTTTCCTATATTAAGTTATTGTTAAATCTTCGATTGGCTTGCTCAGTTCTCCAGACTTCAATACGAAGTTCCAGTGACTTGAGTTCCCATCTTAGACGCTCTTCGTTTTCAATCGCAACCGCTACACCTTCAATTGTTTTTGCAACCTGCGGTTGTATTGAAACCCAATTCTCTTTGTCGGCTACCGTTTTTCCTACTGCTGTAGCATACAACAAAGACCTTTGAGTCTTTTTAAATTCTGTTAACTGATATGTTTCGGCTTTAGCCTTTGCATATTTAGGAGAAGTTTCTTCTATTTTTTCTAGGTAGCCCTCTACTACCTGCTCAATTGTTTTCATAGTTCTATTATACCCTGATTAAATGCTGTGTCAAGTGTTCTGAGAATAAAATATCCCTGCCAATCCATAAACTCTGCGTCACCTGAGTGCATCTTATTGTGACAAGTGAAACACATTGGCATTGTCAACCAGTCACTAGCCTTGTAGCCCATGCCCCCTGACAGCGGGGACATCCTACCTTTTAAATGATGAGCGACTACCGTACCATCTCTTGCTTCACAACCACTACAAGGTAGGGTAGCCACCCATTCTGTATACGCCTTACTCTTGATCCGTTTTGCCATAAACAGTTGGACTCCTAGTGTTTTTCTTTTGTTCCTCAATTAATATGTTAGCATACTCAATGATCTTTGCCAAGTCTGACAAAGGTTCACCTTTCTTATCCCATCTACTAGCGTATTTTACTATGTTAGCAGAACAAAAGTCAAGTTTATTTTCAATAATATATTCAATAGGTTGAATCCTCATTATGTAATGTGAAGGTTTCATTTTTATTTTCCGTCAGATACTACTTGTTCAATTAATTGATACACTATTTCCTGAAGGTCTTTAACCTTTTCCTCAAGAGAATCAATACGTTTTTGCATTTCTAACTTGTGTATTCCATCTCTTGGATAAGAGTACCCATCTAAGTTTGCTCCGCTCATCATCTAAACCCTACTGGATTAGAATCCCAATCATGGTTAGGTGCAAGTTCAGGGCATATCCCACCCATTTCTTCCCAATCATCATCGTCGTCATCGTCATCATCGTCGTCATCGTAACCGCCATCCTCTATACTTTCCCACCTGTCTTTTTGCATCTCATCACGTTCATCTTCTATATCTTTTTTAAAATCTTCTAACCTTTTCAAGGTTATGTTTTGTTTATCAATGCGAAAGGAATCAATAATATCATTAATTTCATTTGCATAATAATCAAGCGTCTCTTCAAACCCTTTAGTATTCATATTCCACACACTCCTGAAAGACATTGTTCCTCACTGTTATCCTCATACACTACACCTCGTTTGCTATGCGCTTCTTCATAAGGTACAGATGTTATAGGCTGACCACCCCTAGCACTATCTGGATACACTGTAAGACCTCTTAAACCTGATGAATACTTACTAAAAATTTCAGCAAACCAAGGTATCCTATCCTCATTGTTAAGTTCACTACCATATGCAGGCAGATTTAAAGTGGAACTGATGGCATGGTCTACAAATTTTTGACACTCATACTGAAACTTAATCCTGCGCTCTGGATCAGCGGCAAGGTCAACAGCAGATTCAATCTTATCTGGGTCAATGCCAGAGTCAATTAATCCTTGCGCTGTACCGTCAACGACAAACTGATGTTTCCATTTGGTTCCATCCGAAAGGTAACGTCTGCGGTATGCGACGGCGTATATCGGTTCCAACCCAGAAGTAGTCCCTGCGAGGATAGAGATTGTTCCTGTTGGAGCAATTGCTCTGTAGCCTTTAGGACGGTTGAGAAAAAGTCTGTCGCAGTGTTCGTCTGCCGCTTTTTTACTTTCTGTTTCATAAACTTTCATCCACTGTTTAAGTTCATCCACCATCTCATATTTGTATCCACGTTTCAACAACCATTCGTGCATACCCATTAACCCTAGACCAATACGACTATTCTTCTGTCTTGTCTCACTTACTTTTTCGTAGGGTACTTGCGCCCGAATAAGCCCACAAACAAGAAACTTACTAGCAACAGTAACAACATCCCTAAACTCATTAATGTTGTCAATGTTAGCCATATTAATAGACCCAAGATTACAAACGTCACTATCATCTTCGCTAGTAATTTCTGTGCAAGCATTACGAAGAGTTTCATTTTGTTTGTCTCCAAAGTTAAATGAGAATCCGGGCTCTCCTGTTTGCAATGCCTGAGTTACATTCTTTAAAAACGTGGGATCAAGATGTCGCTTTGGAGTATTAAGCCATGCGTCATCGTAATTCAAACTGATGTTCATCATATCTAAAGGGGCGGGAGCATTAAAATCTTTTTCTTTTGCCGCTTTTACTTCATCACTCCAGTTCTTGATAGTTAAAAAGTCGTGAGCATCTTCATGTTTCCAGTTCATGCAACCATACATAGCACTGCGCCTGCTACCACCCTGCATAACATTGCGCCCAATCTCATTAGTTGCTAACAACCAAGGAATAGGGCCACTACTAACGCCACCTGTCTTGGATAGAGTTCTACCTTTAGGTCTAAAATTTGTAACATCCATTCCAATACCACCACCCGTCATCAAGCATGAGCCTGCACGTTTCCAAAGGTCTGCCCATTCTTCTCTGGTATCCTCCTCTGCTTTTAATAAATAACAGTTGTTGTAGAACCTTGCCTCTCTACCTGCATACCACAGGTAGCGACCTCCGGGCAAGAATTTAAAGTTAGCAATGTCTTGGGCTAGTTTATCCTGATCTGATTTATCCATCAGGTTATTTTTCTTACCATCCATAGTGCCACATACACTGTTGACTACATTGTGCGCCTTGTCACTCCACGTCTCATACGCATTACTAGCATACTTCTGTTTAAAGATTGTCTCGCCTAGTTCGGTTCTAAATTTCATAGTGATGCCTCATATTCTTTACGCCATTTCTCAATCTCTTTACCATGCCTTTCTTCCATAAGTTTGTCATAACCTTCTGGCGTAGCCCATGATGCGGGGTTTCTGTTTGAATCAAACGCTGAAGGGTAATACAAGTACCGCCCGATACCCCACAATACACCCGCTCGTTTGAGCGCATCACTGATACCGCCCTTGTCACCCTCGATATTAGTGTCACCCGCCCCATCAGATTTAGTCACCCACTTGCCACCTATAAGGCAAGACAGTTTACAAATCATCCTGCCACCAATGTGCTCGTAGTGCGCCTGCCACCCGCCAACATCAAAGACTTCATCAAGTCTGTTCATTACCTGACGCGCATCAATGTAGACCAACTCTTTACCGCCTGCACCTTTACGCCAATGATGACTTGCAAAAGGTTTCTTTAACTCTATCTGTATATGTTTCATTCTTTTTCCTTTACTGGTGTTTCGTGATATGAACCATCGTCATCATACCATCCATGATACGTAGTGTCAACCACCCTTCGCCTTGTAATTACAAAGGGGCTATCTTTTGTTCCTTGACCCTCAACATTTCCGTAAGAATATTTTACTGGAGAAAAAAGTTCATCCATAAAAGTTCTAGGAGTCCAGTCACTGTAACTTTGTTTCATTTTGCTTCCTTATAAAGTGTTTAGCATCTACGATTGCTAAAGGTTCCTGCCTGTTACGTTTAATAATAAGCAAGGGTTCGTACCCCCCTGCATTTGATTGCGCCTGCTTCCAAGCGTCCCACAAATTAAGTCTCTCGACGTTTTTACATTCGATAGAGTACGGGAATAACTCTCTTGCTTTAGGCGACAGCATAACATCCTCGCCTTGTGCGCCCATGCTCCTCGAATGAACATCGTCATCATCCAGTTTAAATATTTCAATTAGCGAGTCCCTTACCCACTGCTGTAACCTTCTCCCCTTTGCTTTTCCTGATGATGTTTTCATTTGCAAATTCTTTTAATCCACCTGTTTCTAGTTTACCCGCAGGCCCACCCTTTGCAGGCGTTGGTAATATACCTTTGGGATGTAAGCCCTGATTGTAATAATTCAGTGACGCCATGTCAAGTTTTAAATCCAAGTCTAGTTCTGCCCCATCAAAATGTCTTGCTTTACATAGGCTCATATAAGCATCCGCATGAGGGTCATCATACAGTCTACCCAGAATGATTACGTTATCTGCCCTGTTAGTAATGTCGGCACTGCCTGCTACACTCCATTTGTCTAACTTATCCTTGACGCTACCACCCTTGCGAGCGTGGGCAACCAAGATAATATGGATGCCTAAGTGTCTGGCTGTATTTGCGATAGACTGAACAACTTGTTTCTGACCATTCCAATCATCACTGTTCAGGCTCATTGTCATCAGCGAATCAATCAAGACTATATCAATATCAAGATTGTCCTTTGCATATCGCATGACTGACAGCAATGCTTTAGGCGTGATAGTCCCATGCTGATCATAGAACCATAACTTATCCTTTGCCCATTTGGTAAACTCAAGACCCGCATCTATATCGGGTTTGTTCTGGAGCGATGCCTGTCTCCACATTCTAGCCAGTTGAGACTTGGGTGACATTTCCAGTGAGATTGACAGACATTTCTTTCCCTGATCCATAGCGGATAAGAGTATCTGACTAGCGAATAAAGATTTACCCGCCCCATTAATCCCTGCTAATACTGTAACCTCCTCATCACGCAATCTAAACTTGTCATCAAACTGGGACAGCGGTAGTTTGGTTCCAGACATTGCTTCATCGAGATTAAAAAAGTCAAGAGTTTCCTGAGTAAAATCATTTGATGGTCTTATTTTGCGCTCGACGGCAGTTAGACTTTCGTATTTTTTGAGGTCATCGTTCGTGATTTCCATATTCTAGTTCCGTATCTCCAGTTTCCACCATGACGGTAGTATTGATCGAAAGGTTTACCACCTGCATTATAGAACTGATCCCAGTTCTGCCCCTGTACATGAGGTCTAATGGATGCAGACTCTACCCTTAATGGTTTGTTATGGTCATTATCCATAAATTTTGTAGCAACCTTCCCTGACAATCGCTGTAGTCTAGCATAAATTGCCCATGCTTCCAATAGTATTTTGTTAGAAACATCCCTTGATCTTGATAAAATGTTAAGGCATTTAACGGCACTATTCAGCAGGGTATCTGAGTTTACCTCAGACTGATGGCGAAGATTCGCCACCAATCTTTTGGGTACATTCCGCAGAATCTTTATCGCTCTTTCTTCTACTCTTCCCATTGCCTTCTAGTGTCCTGATCCTCTGCTTTAGCCATGTCCCTATCCTGAAGGATAAACACCCCATGTGTCACGATAGAATCTAACTGAGCCTCGCTGATGGGTATCCCGTTTCCATTAATCTCAAGGCAGATAGAGTCATCGCCACCCTCGTAAAGATCAATCTTATTGACGGTATCCACAGACAGGTATTCATCCAAGAGTTTGTTGGCCTCGACCCTGATATCCCGCAGGTATTCATCATGGTCAACTTCATCATCGCACAAATTAATCATCCTTTTTCTCCAGTTTAAATCTTTTGATCAGCATACTTGCGAACGCAGGGTTTGAAGTATACACCACTTTCTCACCCTTAAAATTAAAAATAAAATATTTCCCGTTTTCGATCTTGTAAGTCATTTTATTCACCATAATTTGTGTGGTAATAATCTTCCAATTCATCCTGACTAATGCTATCAGATATCAGTTCCTCGATCAAGTCAATCTTTGCCTGATCCAGATATTTATACATGGGACTCGATAACTCATTGACCATTTCCCATTTGATATCATCGTGATTGTCTTTATTCAAATTTAAATTGTA
>Ga0209337_1002099_pt1 | contig 14678 bp, 9 predicted proteins | sample LinPmetageLP53_FD_184044 | JGI IMG/M metagenome (GOLD analysis project Ga0209337, IMG submission 184044) | Marine viral communities from the Pacific Ocean - LP-53 (SPAdes) (version 2) | ecosystem: Environmental > Aquatic > Marine > Oceanic | place: Pacific Ocean | collected 2010-02-08
AGGATTTTCGTTCATGTCATCTGCAGAAACAGTTAACTTAGCCACTCTTGCAAGTGATAGTAGATATGGTATACTATCTAAAACTGGTTCAGATGCTAAGAAAATGTTTACAGACAAGGTTGTTCCTATCTCAATTAACTACCCGTTCTTCTTTAAGCCTGTCCAAGATGGTATGGACCGTCCAAAGTCCGAGCTTGCTTACCGTGTACCTGCTAGCAAGTTTACAAGAAAAAAGATTACGGCTAATGAAAAGCTGGAAGATATACAAGGGTTAGACACAACTATTGACTGGAAGAACACCGGGGATAATAGTTACGATGGAGAAAAGCTAGCCTTATTAGTACATGATGAAAGTGGAAAGTGGGAGAGGCCTGATAATATATTAAACAACTGGAGGGTTACAAAAACATGTTTACGATTAGGTAGCAGAATAGTTGGTAAGTGCATGATGGGATCAACATCAAATGCTTTAGATAAAGGAGGGGATAACTTTAAAAAATTATACAATGCATCAGATGTCACTAAGCGAAATAGAAATGGTCAGACAAAGTCTGGTTTATATTCTCTGTTCATCCCAATGGAATGGAACTACGAAGGATTTATTGACGAGCACGGAGTTCCAGTATTCACTACTCCTGACACAGATGTGCTTGCCCCAGACGGTGAATTAATAGATGTAGGTGTAATAGATAACTGGCAAAATGAAGTAGATGGTTTGAAAGGAGATTCAGACGCTTTAAACGAATTCTACCGTCAGTTTCCAAGAACTACAGAACACGCTTTTAGAGATGAGGCAAAGGGAAGTATATTTAACTTAGTTAAAATATACGAACAGATAGATTATAATGAAGAAATGTCTAGGACTTTAGGTATAACAACTGGTAATTTTCAATGGATAAATGGTATTAAAGATACTCAAGTAATATTCTACCCAGATCCAAAAGGTAGATTTAAAGTTAGCTGGGTTCCACCTCAGCAATTACAAAATAGAGTTATACTTAAAAATGGTATAAGGCACCCTGGTAACGAGCACATGGGGTCATTTGGTTGTGACTCGTATGATATATCAGGTACCGTAGATGGAGAAGGTTCTAAAGGAGCTCTACATGGCTTAACTAAGTTTAGTATGGAAGACTCTCCCGCGAACAGTTTCTTTTTAGAATACTTATCAAGACCACCTACAGCGGAGATATTCTTTGAAGACGTTCTAATGGCATTAGTTTTTTACGGGATGCCTATACTCGCAGAAAACAATAAACCTCGTCTCTTGTACTATCTGAGGCGTAGAGGATATAGAGGTTTTAGTATGAATAGGCCTGATAAAGTTTGGAATAAATTATCAGTGGCAGAAAAAGAAGTTGGTGGAATACCTAACTCAAGTGAAGACATAAAACAAGCACATGCTGCTGCTATTGAGATGTACATACAAGATCACGTTGGGTTAAGACAAGATGGATCGATTGGAAATTTATATTTCAACGATTTATTAAATGATTGGAGTAGATTTGATATTAATAAAAGAACAAAGTTTGATGCGTCAATAAGTTCTGGATTAGCTATCATGGCTAATAACAGGCATTTATACGCTGCAAACGCAAAGATTGAAAAGGAACTAGTAAATATTAATTTTTCTAAATACGATCAAGATGGTAATATGAGTAAAATAATAAAAAATTAAACATGGCTAAATCAGTTATAAGTACACATTTTCCTAGCCAAGTTGTTAGTGACTTAGAGAAATTAAGTTACGACTATGGATTAAAAATAGCAAAAGCCATACAATACGAGTGGTTTGGTAAGTCGCGTGGCAATAGTGATAGATTTAGTAACACTGGATCTAGGTTTCATAATTTAAGATTATACGCTAGAGGCGAGCAGTCTATTCAAAAATATAAGGATGAGTTATCTATAAACGGTGATTTGTCCTATTTAAATTTAGACTGGACGCCTGTACCTATTATATCTAAGTTTGTGGATATAGTTGTTAACGGTATAGCCGAAAGATTATATGATGTAAAGGCTTATTCTCAAGATCCCTTTGGTGTAGTTAAGAGAACTAAATACATGCAGGATATCCAAAAGGATATGCAGATGAAAGAGTTTGATGCTTTTGTTAAAGAAAAATTTGCTATTGATACTAAAGAGAGTAGTATAAAAGAGTTACCAGCCACAGAGGAAGAGCTTTCGTTACACATGCAACTTAATTATAAGCAGGCTATAGAAATAGCTGAAGAGCAAGCTATAAATATGCTCATGAGAGGCAATCAATACGATTTAATAAAAAGAAGGTTTTACCAAGATCTAGTTGTATGTGGGATGGGCGCTGTTAAAACTTCATTTAACACATCGGAAGGTGTCGTGATAGATTATGTTGACCCAGCTAATTTAGTATATTCCCATACTGACTCTCCATTTTTCGATGATATATATTACGTTGGAGAGGTTAAAAGTATTCCAATTAATGAATTAGTAAAACAATTCCCTCACTTAACTCACGATGATTTAGAAGAGATTGTTTCCAACAAGCACAGTAATAGCTACAGTAGTGGGTCTGAGGCTACTTTAGAGGCCGATGACAATAAGGTTGATGTACTATATTTTAATTACAAAACCTATATGAACGAGGTTTATAAGGTAAAGAAAAGTAGTAGTGGTAATGATAAGGCTATAAAAAAAGATGATTCTTTTAATCCTAAAGAGTCTAGCGATAGATATGAAAAAGTAAGTAAATCTTTAGAGTGCCTTTACGAGGGCGTTTACATATTGGGGACTGATAAACTAGTTAAGTGGGAGAAAGCTAGTAACATGATGAGATCTAAGAGTGATTACACTAAAGTTAAAATGAATTATGCTATAGTAGCACCTAGGATGTACGAGGGTAGGATAGATTCTTTAGTTAATCGTATAACTGGTTTCGCTGATATGATTCAGTTAACTCACCTAAAAATCCAACAAGTGTTATCACGAGTTACTCCAGACGGTATTTATTTAGATATAGACGGTTTAGCTGAAATTGATCTAGGTAACGGGACTAACTACAATCCACAAGAAGCTTTGAATATGTTCTTCCAAACAGGTAGTATTATTGGTAGATCATACAATCAAGATGGTGATGGTAATCCTGGAAAAACTCCTATTCAAGAAATACAATCTGGTGGTGGTGGTCAAAAAATGCAGAGCTTAATACAAACATATAATTATTATCTGCAGATGATAAGAGACGTTACTGGTCTCAACGAAGCTAGCGACGGGTCTACCCCAGCTGAAAGATCTTTAGTTGGTGTGCAAAAAATGGCGGCAGCTAACTCAAATACAGCATGTAGACATATACTTCAATCAGGTATGTTTTTGACAGCCGAGGTTGCAGAGCAGTTGTCACTTAGAATATCTGATATTATAGAATACTCTCCAACTAAAAAGGCTTTTATAGAATCTATAGGCGCTCATAATGTAGCTACGCTAGAAGAGATGTCTGATTTACATCTTTATGATTTTGGTATATTTTTAGAGTTAGAACCAGACGAAGAAGAGAGACAGTTGTTAGAGCAAAATATACAAACCGCTTTAAGCAAGGGTAGCATTGAATTAGAGGATTCTATTGATTTAAGAGCTATTAAAAACATCAAATTAGCTAATCAATTGCTGAAGTTAAGAAGAAAGAAAAAAGGAGAGGAGGACCAAAGAAATCAATTGAAGCAAACCCAAGCCCAAGGAGCTTCTCAAGCGGAAGCCTCCCAAGCGGCTGCTAAAGCTGAGATTGAAAAGAATGAGGCCATGATGAAAACTCAAAAACAATTAGAGCAATTGAAAGTTGACGGGAAGGCAAGATTATTAAGCCAAGAGGCTGAAATTAAGAAATCGTTGATGGCGCAAGAATTTGAGTACAACATGCAATTGAAACAATTGGAAGCTAAAGCGAAGACAGAGACACAAATATTATCTGAAAATCGCAAAGACGATAGAACGAAAATACAAGCAACCCAACAAAGCGAGTTACTTGATCAAAAAACAAATTCAAAACCACCTAAAAACTTTGAGTCAACAGGTAATGATACCTTAGGGGGATTTGATTTAGGTATGTAAAATTTATTAACTATTATTATATTATATTATGGCAAAGAAAAAAGAAGAACCAATAGCGGACAACGAAACTGGTTCAATAAAAGTAAAAGAAAAAAAGCAATCAAAGCCCGAGGGCGATAAAACGGACGGTGATGTTACGAAGGTAAAAGAGAAAATGACCTCAAAAGCCGTAGATTTAGACGCGGAAACTATTACTAAAGTAGATTTAAACAAAACCGCTGAAGATACTACAGTTGAACCTGATGTTGATACAGTTAAGATTGAAGAATCTGTAGTGGAAAACCCACCACCACTAGAAGATGTAACCGTAGAAGGTGGAGAACAAGAGGTTACGATAGAAGAAACTGCTGAGGTTGTAGCTGATGCTATTAAAGAAAATATAGAAACACAGAAACCACTACCATCAAGTGTTCAAAAAGTTGTAGATTTCATGGAAGAAACCGGTGGTGATTTAAATGATTATGTTAAGTTAAATCAAGATTATGATAAACTAGATAATGATGACTTACTACATGAGTACTATAAACAGACTAAACCTCACTTAAACAATGAAGAAATTAACTTCCTTATGGAAGACACATTCTCTTACGACGAAGAACAAGACGAAGATAGAGACATACGAAGAAAAAAACTAGCGCTTAAAGAGCAAGTTGCCAGCGCTAAAGCTCACTTGGAAGAGAATAAATCCAAATACTACGAAGAAATCAAGGCAGGGAGCAAACTTACAAAAGAACAGCAAGGTGCTATTGATTACTTCAACACACATTCGAAAGAAGCAAGGCAAACGCAGGAATACGAAGAAAAAGCTAAATCTACTTTTTTAAATAAAACCAATAGGTTTTTTGGCGATAAATTCAAAGGTTTTGAATATAATGTCGGCGATAAAAAATACAGATTTAACGTAAACGACGTTGATAAAGTAAAAGATACACAGAGTGATATTAATAATTTCATAGGAAAGTTTCTTGATGAAAATAGACAAATGTCAGACGAAGCTGGTTATCACAAGTCTTTATTTACTGCAATGAATTCTGATACGATTGCTAATCATTTTTATGAACAGGGTAAAGCTGATGCTTTAAAACAAAGCGTTAGTGAATCTAAAAACATAAACATGGACCCACGTCAAGAGTTAAGTGGTAACATTAGTAATGATGGGGTCAAAGTTAGAGTATTAGGAGACACAACTGCCGATTTCAAATTTAAAATTAAAAACAAAAAATAAACTTAAAATTAAAAAATTATGTCAATTACTCACGGCCCATTGTTGAATAGTGTACCTGCTGCAAACCAGCAAACACTAAACACAAATTACCTAGACTTTACGTCTGGCGCTAATGATTGGGCACAACAATATTTACCAGATCTTATGGAAAAAGAAGCTGAAGTTTTCGGACCGAGAACTATATCAGGCTTTCTTTCGCAAGTAGGAGCTGAAGAATCTATGGCTTCAGACCAAGTAGTTTGGTCAGAACAAGGTAGATTACATATATCTTACACAGGACAAATCACGTCTACTAACGCAGGTGCTGGTTTAGGTCCTGTTGGTGCAACCACTGGTGCGATCGAAGTTGATATTACTAAAGAAATTGACGGCGCTGCTGTTACTGTCTCTGGTACTATTGTAGATCACGCTATTAGACAATCTGATACAGTTATTATATCTAATTCAGTTCAAGTTATTAAAGGACTTGTCGTTGAAGTACTTGGTAACGTTATATCTGTAGCGCCTTATGGCGTTGCAACTGTACCTGTTTCTGCTGCTGCTGATGATACGACTATATTAGTTTATGGTTCTGAATTTACAAAAGGGAAGTCTTATACTAACGCTGCTGGTACGGCCGCTACTGAAAGTAGAGGTGCTAACGAGCCTAAGTTCAAATCTTTCGTTAACAAACCAATTATTATAAAAGATTACTACGAAGTATCAGGTTCTGATACATCTAGAATTGGTTGGGTTGAAGTTGCTGCTGAAGCTGGTCAAAGTGGATATCTTTGGTATTTAAAAGCTGAAGCTGATACGAGAGCTCGTTTTAACGATTACTTGGAAATGGCAATGCTTGAGGGTGAAAAAGGTGGTCTTGCTTTAGACAACACTGAATCTGCATTCTCTATGTACGGATCAGCTATTGGTACTGGTAACGAAACTGGTACTGAAGGTTTATTCGCTGCTATTGAATCTAGAGGTAATTTAACTTCTGGTATCACAGGTGTTAATGCTGCTACTGATTTAGATGAATTTGATGCTATTTTAGCTGAGTTTGATAAGCAAGGTGCTATTGAAGAAAACATGATGTTTGTAAACAGACAGGTTTCTTTAAATATGGACGATATGTTAGCTTCTATGAATTCTGGATGGAATGGCGGTACTTCTTATGGAGTATTCAATAACTCTGAAGACATGGCATTAAACTTAGGCTTCTCTGGATTCCGAAGAGGTTCTTATGACTTCTACAAGTCTGACTTCAGATACCTAAATGATAAAGCTACAAGAGGTAGTATTAATTCTAATGCTGGAGCAAACGCTATAAGAGGGGTTATGATTCCAGCTGGTACATCTACAGTTTATGATCAATCATTAGGAAAGAACCTTAAACGTCCTTTCTTACATGTTAGATATAGAGCTTCACAAACAGATGACAGAAGAATGAAAACTTGGGTTACTGGTTCGGTTGGTGCTGCTACGTCAGCTCTTGACGCAATGCAGATCCACATGCTTTCTGAAAGATGTTTAGTTACACAAGGTGCTAACAATTTCATGTTATTGAAATAAGCACAATTATTTTAAAAGAACCGGGGCTTCGGCCTCGGTCCTTTTATTTTTATTAATTTTATTATATATTATATTATGGCAAAAAAACAAAAAAAAGAAGTGATCACGCAGGCAGACCCTGGCGATGAGCACACAGATATAAAGGTTGTAGAACAACCTAAAAAAGAAATAATGGTTGAAACAGTTGTAACTGAAAGACCAAAAGCAAGGGAAAGGTTAAAACCATCCAACGAGTGGGAAATAAAAGATAGATTATACTATTTAAAAGGTGATAAAAAACCACTCTCCAGATCAATTAGATCATCAGGAATATATTGGTTTGATGAAGCCTTAGGTTATGAAAGAGAATTAAAATATTGTCAAAATCAAAAAACATCATTTGTAGATGAGATGAAGGGTGACCAGAGATTAGAGCACATTATTTTTAGAAATGGTAGTTTGTTTGTTCCTAGAGAGCAAACTGTTTTACAGAAATTATTGAGTTTATATCACCCAAGTAGAGAAACAATGTTTTATGAGTTCAAACCGTCTAAAATCGCTCAAGATGAAATAGAGGTGTTAATGGTGGAGGCAGATGCTATTGTTATAGCTAGAGATATGGATATTGATATGATGGAAGCTATCATGAGGGTGGAAGTAGGTTCTAAAGTGTCAGAGATGAGTTCTAAGGAGCTTAAAAGAGATTTAATGGTGTTTGCAAGAAACAACCCTAAACTTTTCTTAGAATTAGCGGATGACGAAAATGTAATGCTAAGAAACTTTGGTATTAAAGCTGTAGAGACTAGTATAATAAGATTATCCTCTGATCAAAGAAATTTTTTATGGGCAAGCAATGGAAGGAAATTAATGGTAGTGCCATTTGATGAACACCCATATACTGCTTTAGCGCATTGGTTTAAAACTGATGAAGGCATGGAAGTTTACTCTAACATAGAGAAAAGAATGAATCAATAACAAAATTATATGGTTGCCCTTCGGGGCGACCGTATATTAAAATTTAATTAAATGGAAAAAGAAAAAAAATCAATAGGACTAGGAGACACGATTGAAAAAATAACAAGATTTACTGGAATTAAATCTTTTACTCAAATTTTAACTCAAAACGGGGTTTTTCAAGGTAAGAATGGTAAAAAAGGAGATTGTGGATGTAATAAAAGGAAAGATAATTTGAATAAAGCATTTCCTTATAAAAAATAAAAGAAAATGATAAATATAGATACGGTATATCAAACAGTGCAGGCTTTAGCTAATAAAGAACAGCGAGGTTATATAACACCTCAAGAGTTTAATTTATTTGCTAACCAAGCTCAATTAGATATGTTCGAACAGTATTTATATGATTTAAATGCACTTAGAGAAAAGAGGCCTGCAAAACATCAATTAGGTGATTCAGTTTCTCAAATAATGGAGAAGTTAATGACGTGGTATACTCCAAACGCACCGGTAATTGGAGGGATAACGTTGCCATCAGCTGCATATGTAGGTAATATATTTTTAAACCAAGGTGGTATACGTAGAACATTAAAACTTATAGATCCTGATCAATTGTCCAGCATAATAAATTCGGAATGGCATAGAAAAGGATTAAAAGATGCTGTTTATTTTGACGATGGATATAAGATGATCCAAGTTCATGATGGTACTGGTCAAATTGTTACTGGCATAACATGTGAGACTATTAGTGGTAAACCGAGTTTAGCTTATTGGGGTTATATGGTAGTAAATGAAAAACCAACTTTTGATCCAACTACAACTCAACACTTCCAATTACATTCTTCAGAGCAAACAGATTTAGTTGCTAAAATATTAAAATTAGCTGGTATATCAATAGAAGATCAACAATTATTCGCCGCTGCACAAGGTGAAGATTCATTAAACACTCAACAAGAAAATAAATAAATATGGCGGGACCAAAATTAGCAAGAGGTGGTTGGGGCTACACTCCACCATCACAGTATTATCCGGATAATACAAAACACGGTAATTATCAACTTATAACCATAGGAGATATAATAAAGAATTTTAACGCTTCTTACGTTGGAGAGGGTAAAATATTACAAAAAGTGTTAGATTCAGACGTATACTTCCACGCGCATAGAGCTATGCAAGAGTTGAGTTATGATACATTTAAATCTTGTAAATCGCAAGAGATAGTTTTATCACCCTCGCTTCAAATGGTGCTTCCACATGATTACGTTAACTATACTAAAATAACATACAGCGATAGCGCTGGTATAGAACATATTTTATATCCCACTAGACACACATCAAATCCTAACACAGTTCAACAAGATGTAGATGGTAATTATGTGTACTCTCAATCAAACACAAGTGGTGCTCAAGGGCAAGCAAAGTTAGTCTCTGATGATTATAATAAATCTAGTAGACCAGGGTTTATGCTTCAAGATACTTTTGGTATTAACTGGGGTACAAACACTTTAACAGGATCGTATTCTGGACCTTTTAGACTAAACCAAAATTTTCAATATTACAACGAAGATGAGTTTGGTAATTTTTTAGGATCCGGACAGGTTATGACTGAACCCGTATTAAAAAATGGTATGCAAATATTCCACCCCGGCTTTGAGCAAAATACAAAGATAACAAATGTTGTTTTAGTTAATAATGGTGGTTCTAATTTAACTACAGAGTTTTTTATAGATAAACCTACGTTAGCAAATCAAGGGGCATATACTAACGGTGTACCTCGCTTTGTTAGTTTTGACGATATAACTGGTGGTACAACTTGGGGTAAGTACAAGGGATCGGGAGCGTTAACGAACGAAGACACTGATCTTTTTTCCAATAGTTCTGGTGGAAGGTTTGGGTTAAATGCCGAGTTTGCCCAAGGCAACGGTTCGTTTTTTATAGATTGTGATAGTGGCAAGATACATTTTAGCTCAAATTTAACCGGTAAAACCATAATACTACATTATCTAAGTGACCATGCTGGCGATACTTCTGAGATGCGAATTCCGAAGTTAGCTGAAGAAGCTATGTACAAATGGATCGCTTATGGATGCGCATCTGCTAGGATAGATGTGGGAGAAGGTGTTATACAGAGATTAAAGAAGGAAAGGTTTGCTGAGACTAGAAAGGCAAAAATAAGATTATCTAATATTAAACTAGAGGAAATATCCCAAGTTTTAAGAGGTAAATCTAAATTTATACAACATTAACACATGCCAGAATTAAAACATACTTTTACGGGTGGTAAAATGGAGAAAGATCTTGATGAGAGAATCGTTCCCAATGGACAGTATAGAGAAGCGTTAAATATTTCCGTTGCTACATCTGAAGATTCTAACGTTGGCGCAGCCCAAAATATATTAGGTAATATAAAGGTTACATCGGCTATCCAAGGTAGAACACAAGATAATACTAGCACATTCTCCCCGCACGGCTACGAGCATATTAATACTAATCACCACATAGCTGAAGTTGTAGATCCTCAATCTGATATGCTTTATCGATTCGTTGCTACTATTCCACCGGATCAAGGGGAGGGAATATGGATGGATCGTATAGTTGAATACAATACTACTTTAGGTCTAGATGCGAGTTGGCAAGCTAAAGAGCAAGCCGTGATGGTTGATATATACAAAGTTCAATGCCAAGTAACAGAATCAGAGTTGGTATGCACCGATGGTAATAAGACAAAGATTAAAGTTGATAAAAATCTAAATCAAATAAGATGGGGTATGAGACTTTGGGCATCAGGAGTTAACTATTCTCTAACTGTTGAAAATGTTGATTACGTAACCGGGTGGATAACTTTAGATTCAGACTGGCAACCAAATTGGGCTGGAAATGGGTTTAATCCTTTCCCTGCATATTTTATTGGCGATAGAAATCTAAATTTTGATACAGGAAGAAGTATAACTGGTTTAAATATTATCGATGGTATGATATTCTGGACAGATAATCATTCTGAGCCAAAAAAAGTAAATATTAAAAGAGGTAAAGAGGGTTGTATGACTAAAAACTTCGTAGCTACTCCTGGTTTAATTGGTAGACACTCTAGCAATCCACCTCCTCATATAGATAATTTCAATCAACATACTGTGTTAATAGTTGATCAAAATATAGCTTTAGGGGAAAGTGGGGTTAAATATGATTGCTATAAGGATGAAACAATATGCCCTATTTATGGGTGTACTGATGGTACTGCTTTTAACTATGATCCAAATGCTCAGATTCTCGATAATTCGTGTTGTTTTAACGATGGGTGTATGGATCCTTTAGCGTGTGATTACGATGAAACAGCTTGTTGGCCAAATTTCCACACGGGATGCTGTTATGTTACCGGTTGTATGGATCCAAACTTTTTAGAGTATGATCCAGATGCGTGCTGTGATGATGGTAGTTGCCAGACACAACTCTCGTTTGGTTGTTATTTTGGATATCAAGTTGACGAGTGCTCGAGTTTACGTATAATGGGAGGTGGGGATGATTACGATGTATTTGATTCGTCAAACCAGTTTCCAGCTGTTAATTTAAATCCTAACACTACTCCAGCTATTAACTCTATCATATATGCTTTAGATGATGATTATATAGAGTTTATGAGGAATAATGAACTAACAACTTTTTGGTCTACAACTAGGTACGTAGAAGTAACTAGCAATTTATTCCAATGGGGTGCTAATGGTAGCAACTTTGGTGGTCCAGCTGATGGTAATTGTACATACTTTGGGCATGATAACAATAGCTTCCCATTCACACTTCAGTACCTTAAACCACTTCAGATAAAGTATTCAGATTTTCTAGTTAGAGGAAATTCTTGGATGCCTAATTATACTCATGTAAGTGGTCATGTAAATCCAACGGGAGTTGAAAGTCCTGCAAATTATTACGCTACACCAGGTGTTGATGATGATTACACATCTATAATAACTTGGTTAAGAAATACTAGTATATTTGATGGGACCTTTGTGGCATTTGAACCAGATGGGCTTACGGAGAAAGCGGTTCCAGCTGTTACTACGGGGATGTCGTGGTTAAATGTTAGAACTATAGTTGAAGACACCTATAGTTTCCAACCTCAAGGTCAAGATGGGCCTATACATAATGGTTATTTTAACATGACAAGTGAAGCTTGTAATTGTAGTAATTGGATAGGTACACCAACATGTAGTCAATCTCCTGATGATCCTGCTAACACTGGCAATCCACTACCAGATGTCGCTGGGCAAACTTTTAATGATATGGGGATTTGTGGACTTAGTTGTCCCCCAACAAATTGGTCTAATCCATTAGTAACAGTTTCCCAAAACCAATAAGTGAGATATGAAGAAATATAACAATAATTCCTCCCCGTTAAAGTTCGCACAGAATTTAATAAATAATCTCGCACAGAACATCCTAAACCTGCCAGCTGTTCAACAAGGGTTTATTAATGCGCAGATTGTTAGTTTAAACGGAGCTCCTAGAGAGCAGATCAACGACCTTTGTGAGTTTGACGATTATTGTAGACCTGTGTTTGCCTTAGAAAAACATATGGCGGTTTTAAGAAAAGGACCGACAATGCCACTTACTTTGGAGATGTATAAGTACGCTGAAGAAACTGCTGGAGTTAATCCTGTGTCCGTAGGAGCTGTAGTGGCGTCTCAATTTACTGGATACCAAATGGATCAATCCGCTAACTACTGCGTAGATCCAACTATTGGTTGTCCAGGAATTTTAACACCCAATCAATACGGTACGGCTGTCGATGGTACTGATATCAGTATATTTTATGATCAATACAAGCAAGGTCTTACAAGTGGTAGTGAGATAAGGATTCCAATTGACATAGCTACAACTGGTGAGGATTGGGACGTTGATGATCAATTAATAATAGAACACGTATATATAGATATTTTTGGTCACACGCAAACGGCTAGTTGTAGAGTGGAAATAATAAATCCAGCACAAATGCGTGATGATCCAACTTGGGTAGCTGGACCTTGGAGTCCAAGTAATTTATTAGTAGACCCAGCTGGTTTACCGCTTAATTGGGGTGGGGTTCCTGCAGTTCCAGGTGACACTTGGGGCGCACAAAGTGGTAATGTTCCAGCCCCATTTATATTAGGTAGAATTATGAGTATTAGTGGGGTGTTTCCTATAGAAAGTATTAATGTTAGTGATATGTATCAAGTAACATTAGTTCAGATACCACCATTATTTAAAGTTAAATTTCCTAGGTTTTCTTATAGATATAAGTACGAGGATGGTGAATATTCCGTATTTGCACCATGGTCGGAAATAGCGTTCATCCCCTCAAGATTTGATTTTTCTCCTAAAAAAGGTTATAACTTAGGGATGGAGAATGCTATGAGAGCACTTAAGGTGTTAAATTGGCGTCCAAAAGATTGTCCACATGACGTGGTTCAGATAGATATACTTTACAAAGAATCAAATTCACCAAGCATATACACTGTTGAAACCTTCAAAAACGACGATCCAATTGAACCGGCTTCTATTAATAACCATTGGAATACGGTTGGTAATGGAGGACACTTTGGAAGATATATAATAAAAACTGAGTTGATCCATCAGGTCGTTGCATCTAATCAACTACTACGCCCTTGGGATAACGTTCCTAGAAAAGCTTTAGGTCAAGAAATAACAGCTAATAGATTAATTTTTGCTAACTATTTAGAGGGATATAATCTTGAGGCTATAGATTATAGTGCTAATTTTGGAAAAGAATCATTAAAACCGGCTTTCAGCACATCTATCTCAGAGCTATCGCCATGGGCACAAGACCCAGAGAATATGCTCGGAGAACCTGTTAAGTCTTTAAAATCTCAAAGAACATACCAATTAGGAGTTGTATATAGAGATAGATACGGTAGGGAAACACCCGTGCTAACATCGAAATCTGGCTCTGTTGAGATTGCAAAAACAGGTGCGAAAATACAAAATAGATTAAACGTAAACTTAACCTCTAAAGCTCCATATTGGGCTGAGTCATATACTTTTTACATAAAAGAAACGGCTAACGAGTATTATAATTTAGCTATGGACAGGTGGTATGATGCTGAAGATGGTGGAGTATGGATGTCTTTTCCTTCTGTAGAAAGAAATAAAATCACAGAAGACTCTAATTTAATACTAAAAAAGAAACATGATTCTAATGAGTTTACTGATTACGATGTTTCCTACAAGGTTTTATCTATAGCGAATAACGCTCCAAAATTTATAAAAACAGATGATCAGTATTGGGGAGCGCTTCCAATACATTTACCACCACCTGGCTGGGGTAATGTAGGTCATTGGGACACTGGTATGCTTTGGCCGTCTGGATTACCACTTCCAAACCGCATGAACATAGATGTTATTGCTGAATATTTTGATCAATCGTTATTCTTTGGATTGAAAGACAAATCTAAGGCGCAGGTTAGGATAGTTCAATCGCCAGGTGTACCATCGGCGTTTAACGCAGTAACTAGTCAATTGACAAATAAAACACTGTGGTATGATATTGCTAATATTAGTTATATAGGTTCAGAGCCATCAGTTGATGCAAATGGCGTTGAGATACCAGGTCAAGCAGAGAGATTAGTAAGAATTGCGCTAGAAACAGCGTTTGGAAATGATGCTATGTTCTGCCAATCAGATTCAGCGTTGCTCCCGACAGTTCCTGGAGTTGGTAGTAATAACTCTAACTTATCAATGTCTAGGGGATTACTTTTAGAGGCTAGAACTAAAGAAGAAAAAGATAAAGCACAATTTGAAGGTAGATTTTTCGTTAAAATACTAAGAGACGCTAATGTAGAATCTAATATTGTTGATGCCCAGAGAAGACAAGGAGATACATACCAAGTATTACAAAGTA
>Ga0209337_1002100_pt1 | contig 14674 bp, 7 predicted proteins | sample LinPmetageLP53_FD_184044 | JGI IMG/M metagenome (GOLD analysis project Ga0209337, IMG submission 184044) | Marine viral communities from the Pacific Ocean - LP-53 (SPAdes) (version 2) | ecosystem: Environmental > Aquatic > Marine > Oceanic | place: Pacific Ocean | collected 2010-02-08
TAAGTTCTACTTCAGCGTCAAGGTTGTGATAAGCATTCAAGTCTTGACCAAGCTCAGGAGTCCATTTAGCTTTAAGCTTCTTGGTTTGAGCGGTGATCGCGATTGAATCAACCTTGATGTCGATTTCTGGAATACGATCTTCGCTTTCCATTAACATACCATTAGTGAACAAAAGTCCACCGTTTGACGCACCAGTCGTTGTTGAAGCATCTTTAATAGGATAGTGAAGATTTACTGCAAGAAGATCATCATTGGCAGTGTCTCCATCACCTTGGAATACTGTTGTTCTGTCAACAACAGCAGAGTTTCCGGATCCGATATTAATTCCAATAAAGAAACGAACAGCATCAGTGCTTGTTACAGTAGCTGCAAGACCAGCATCAGTGGTTTTTGCTCGGGTAGTAAGTCGTCGATATTGACTCAAGTCAGCCACAACAAGAGAAGTAATCTCGCCATCTGCACTGTGCAGCATCTCATGAAGAGTTCCATTACCAGCAGTATTAATGTCGTGGAAAGCAAAGGCTGAAAGGTTATCGAAATCAGGATTAGTGAATTTACTCTCAACAATATCCAAAACAACAATAGCCATGGAAGAATCTGTTATTGATAGCAAGTCAGGATCAAATTGAAGAAGTTTCTTCTCCGCTTCGGTCAAACTGCCATCAAGAGTGATAATCGCACGACCAGCAGCTTGAGCGACGAGATTGAACTCAACAGCAGAAGCCAAAGAGCCAGTTTGATTACTATAAGCATGGCCAACCAACCCGCGTGGACCTGAAGCATCTGCCTTTGTAACTGAATCAACAAGATTAACACCACCAGTTACTTCAGAACCAACTCGATCTGTACCGTAAATTGATTGGTCGACTTTATTGCCAAAACGATCTACGGCTGTCTCAGCACCATCTCCAAGATTTGGTGAATATACGAAGTCAAGGAAGAAAATGAGACCCGATGGGAGACTCATAGGTTGAACGCTTACGAGATCGTTAGCGATAAGTCCGGCGAATACACGACGAACGATTGGGAAAGCAACAGCAGCGAAACCTTCAACATCGCCTGCTCCCATTGAAGAACTTTCACGAAGAAGTTCTTTTGCTTGGTTTTCGAGCAAGCGAGCCATATTTTGCTTCTTTTGCTCTGATTGAAGACCTTCTAGTAAACCGGTTTTCGTCCATTTGTCAAGTAGAGCATCGCCCTCTTTCTTCATGTCGCGGTTCACTATGCCTTCGCTAAGTGTTTGTATAATAGACATTTGTATATACCTCCTTAAATAATCTATTTAATTCCAGCAAGTTTTTTCATATGATCAGCAAATGTATGCTGTTCACTGTCTGCTGGTTTATTTCTGCGTGGCAATATACTTGATAGATTAGAACGTCTTTGTACCGACTCGCTAAGTGTTCTCGGGGTTTTTCTTTTATCGTTACCGGATGTCACTGTAGCATTTAGAGCTTCGCAAAGATTCTTCGCTTCTTCAGGTGTTTTCGCCTTGGCGATGGCTTCGACAATTTTTGACTTTTGTCGCTCATTCAAGGAGGCATCGCTTAATGTTTTGTTGCTATAAAGCAACTTAGCATTAGACAAGAGAGTCTCATTGAGTTTTTCATTTATTTTCTCAACGATCTCCTTGTACTGCTTGTTCTTTTTTGAGAGTTTCAAATAGCTTTCATCAAGCTGTTCGAGTCTCTTCGATAATTCTTCATTTTTTTCTTTATACTCTGTCGATTCCATTTGAGCAAGTTCTAATTCCTGCATGTATTGAAGCGTTGCTTCATTGGACTCAAAAGTTCCATTCTTCTGAGCACTGGTATCAACAATTAATTCTTCTTCAAGGACTTCTTCTTTTTCTTCTTCGTCTTCTTCTAAGACCTCTTCTTCGTCCTCGTCGTCTGTTTCGGAAAGGATGCTCATGATTTGTTCCATGATATCATCTTCATTAACATCTTCTTTGTTAGCCTCTACAGATTCTTGCAAGGATCCTAACCCACCAAGACCTTCCATTCCACCACCAGCAGCAGGCTCTTCAACGGGAGCTTGAGGGGTAGCTTGAGGGGCAGCGGCATCTTCTAATCCAACGAAATCCATTTCAGATTCATCTTCAGCTTTTTCTTCTTGTGGTTCAAAATCCAATAAGTTAAATTCGTAGATGGGCTCATCCATTTTAGAATGATATCTCACAGACTCGCCGGAATCCAAAGGATTGAATGCTGGTGGGGCACGAAAGCCAGTGTCGGGAGAACCTGCGGACTCCTCTTCTTCTTTTAACAGTTCTTTACCTTCTAGAAGGGAATTAACCGCTTCTTTGATCTCTGGGGCATATTTCTCTACAATAGCTTGTTCAGCATTCTTAAGTGCAGCCTCGCGTAGTGCTTTAGCATCTACGATAGCTTGTTCTAACATTGAGGACATTAATGTTTTCTCCTAGTATATACGTATCAACATAAATAGTGTGAAATACGAGAAAAAGACTAATTACTGTTTTACTTGGCTTTTATGTATTCTTCGAAGAATGATTCTCCGGTAATTTGTTCCAATTTGCGAATCATTTTTTCCATGTTGACTTTGACTTTCTTCCCAGTTTTTATATTTTGCGAGAAATAAACCCATTCGCCCTCTGTATTATGAGAAGACAGTTTTGTTTCATTTCCGGCACTATCCAGTGCATAGATGGCAGTTGACTCATCTTCCTCCTCCTTTGCATAAATCTTTCCACAATCATCCTCAGATTCTATAGGAGATTCTTGCTTTAATAATTTCGCCTCACCTTCTATATAAAGGTTTCCTATTTCTGTTGTTCTATTTGACATTATGATACACTCCAATAAATGTTCGCTCCGTTTCCACCGGCTCCTCTAGCAAAATGTATTTCAACATAGCACATTCCACTGAAGGCTTGCGCGCCACCAGAGTTGGGATTAAATTGTAAGGTTGTTATCCATCCGGATCTACTGACTTGAAAAGATACTGGTGAGCCAAAAGTTGTATCTGTTGCTGATGCCGCGGATGCTGATGATCCTTCATATTGCACCATCCCAACTCTGCTGCGGTATCCGTTTCCAACACCGTTTTGATGTCCGGACATTTCTTGCTTAAAAGATACCGCACCCCAGAATGTATTTGATCCGGGGTCTGATGACCCACCGGCAACATAAGGTCTCCATGAAATTACATCATGCCAAGTATTTGCTGCAGCACTGCTAAAGTGAAATTGTCTCTTAAGGGTAAAGCACATTTGCCTATCAGCGTCAGTAGTTAATTCTTTTGGTACGATATACTCTTCACCTATCACTTGAACCGATCCACTAACTGCTAAAAAACCATCGCTTGAATCAAACGTCATTCTAGCATCTCCGGCAAAGGAGCCGTTGTTGTTATATTGAACCTGAGTATTGCTACCAGCAGGGGAACCGCCCCCTCCATCAGAAACAGTACTCCAGGATACTGAGCCACCACCATCTGTTTTAAGATACTGGTTTGCTGTTCCATCAGCAGTGGGAAAAGCATATTCTTCATTAAATGTTATAGCGCCAGAAGGTCCGGAGATCTTAAGCCTTGTTGCGCCTGCCGTATCAAGTTTAATGCTGTCCTCTCCAAAATCTATCTGTGTATCTCTATTAGAATCGTCAGCGGCCTTTATATCACCTTGTACTGTTGCACCTTTAGAATATTTATATGACATGTAATTTACCTCTGAACTAATTAGTCTATTTTAACCGATGTCCACAAGCGAACTGAAGCTTGTTGAATATCTCTGTCTAGCAATCTCGGCTCAACAATAACAATCGTTGGCTCTAGATCTTCTTTTGTTGTCTGAGAGAAAGCTCTAGCTCCACCTCCTCTGTTTCCGGTTGGTCTTGCCGTTGAACAACTGGTCGGCCCACAACTTCTTCCTAAGCCGCTTACTGATGAGCCACCCATAGGGATCAAAGCTCTCGTTGTCTTTTCTCTTTTTATGATTTTAACAATTCTTGTGTTGGTCTGAACGGATTGAGCAACAGGAATCATCAATTCGTTATAGAGAATTAGTCGAACAGATACTTGTTGTTTGTCAAATGTTATATAACTCTCCAGAAGATAGTGCCCATTCTCAAATGTACATTCCCTAATTCTTGTAGAATAGTTGCAATTATCCCAAGAGAATTTTATTGTGTCAGGGTTATATACCATAATTTCTCCGTCCATCGAAACATAACCGTATTGTGTTAATTTTCTGGCATTGCCGGCGTCATTTATCGTGTGTCCGAAGACAGATGTTGAGTCCAACTGATAAGGTATATTTGTATTATTGATAACTTGTGTTGGAGCAACAAAAACTTCCACGTCCTGATGAGACTCAACAAGAATCTCGGGTATTGGGTTTCCGACTAAAAGCCAGCCATTTAAAAAATTAAACATATTCTCCTCCATGTCCTACAGATAATTATTCTCCAATAAAAAAAGGGCCCGACAAAAGTCGGAACCCCCAAGAATAAATCTTGTAATAATTGAGTTTACATTACTACCCATTCATTAGCAGCTACATACAACAAAGTAATAGCAGCACTATCTGATTCGAGTGTAATATCCGCAGCAGCACCGTCAATCTTTTGAGCACCAGCGTCTCTAGCAATAGTTATAGCGTAAGTTCCAGTATTTGGATAAGCCTTAACCTTAACACTTTGTCCAACAGCCATAGAAGCTGAAGAAGGAAGTGTCCAGGTGCGAGCAGCAGTAGCAGAAGCCAAACCAACATTGATACCAACTCTTATAGCGTTATTCGCATCCGAAACAGTATTGACAGCTTCAATTAAGGAGCCTTCAATGTCTGCCTTAAGTAAAGCGACAGCGGAACCAAGCTTAAGCTCCATAGCTGCAGAAGTAGAATTCCACGCAAAAGTTACATCATCTCCAGATCCACCTTCGATAGTGATACCAGCACCATTAATAACAGCACTAGTAGAGTTATTGAAGTCTAAAACAAGATTGTGATCATTGATCTCAACTGTTTCAGTTTGGATGCTAGTAACTGCTCCCAAAACTTCGAAGTCACCAGCAACACGAATTGTTGATGATCCACCACCAAGTGTGATGATATTCGCACCAGCACTCGCATAAATTGATTGATTAGCGGCTGTACAATCTAAACTGGTAAGTCCAGCAAGAATTGTAGAGGTTGCTCCCAAAGAAATTGAGGTAGAACCAATAGTGAGTGCACTGTTAGCAAGATGAACATTATCAACAGATCCATCAACATACTGATCAGAATCAATAGAGTTTGCACTCATGTGAGCTAAATCAATAGAACCGTCAACGTATTGATCAGAATCAATAGAGTTTGCAGCCATCATGCCAACTTCAACAGCACCAGCAGCGATAGTTAAAGCACCACCAGCAGCTACAGTTGCATCACCAGAAACATCAGCAAAAACTGCGTCCTGAAGATTTGAAAAAGTAATCTTTTTCTCAGTACCATTATCAGAAAACATGAAATGGTCTTGAGTTTGATGTAAAGCAGCACTACCAAGAGCACTAAGCTCATCTAGGTCTAATGAAAGAACACCAGAAGCAGCAGCAATACCTGCACCAGCAAGAGCAGCAGCAACATCATCATTGATCATTGCATCAGTAACTTTAGTAGCACCGATAGAAAGAACTCCAGCAGCCAATGTAGCGTCGCCACTCATTGAAACATAAGCAAGGTCCGTTCCGTCAGACTGTAAAAATTGATGAGCCGTTCCAACAGCAAGAGCCGCAGGGGCACCAGAAGCGTTACCGCTTATGATAGATCCGCGAGTGATTGCCGCCATTTTAGCGAGACTCACAGCGTCGTCAGCAAGGTGTGCTTCGTCAATAGAACCATCAACATATTGGTCAGAATCTATAGAGTTTGCACTCATGTGAGCTAGATCGATAGAACCATCAACATACTGATCAGAATCTATAGAATTTGCACTCATGTGAGCTAGATCGATAGAGCCATCAACATATTGGTCAGAATCTATAGAGTTTGCACTCATGTGTGAAAGGTCAACAGAACCGTCAACTAATTCTGATGAATCAACTGAATTCGCTGCCATTTGCAATACGGTGACACTAGCATCCACCAATTTTGCGCCTGGTATCTCATTATTGTCGATCTCAGCTACAATGTTTGCAGCAGTAGTATCATCTACATCAGTACTAACAAGACCACCGCCTTGTTGAAGGGTACCCGCCATTTTGGCGTTCCCTAATTGAAATTTATAAGCCATATTTTATTTCCTCCAAGAAATTATAGCAAAGCTCGTCGGAATAGCTATGAATAAATCCATAGCACCCTGTAAGCTTTCATATCTAAATAGTGGCCACAGATCTCAAAAGAGCGATTAGTATATAAAAAATTTCGATGTGCCATCTGAATATAGATTCACCGCAGCATAGGGTGATTCTAATATTATTGAAGCAACACCATCGATTGTTTGTGATTCACTGGTGAGAATTGTTATGTTATTTGTGTTGGCATTGCCCCCCTCATCTTTGACAGTAAAATATTGCCCGGAGGAATAACCAGCAGCAGAAGGAAGCCTTATTTCTAAAGCCGAAGCTGCGGTGACGCCTAAGATAACATCAGAGACAGAAGCAGTTATAGTGGAGGTCACTGCGCGTCTAGAATAGGAAATGGAATCTGTGACTGTTACGGTAACATCATTGCCAGAATTTGTAGCTGTAACACTAGCTCCGACAAAATTAATACTAGAAACGCTCGTTGTTACGTTCGAACCTTCTTCTTTAATAATGATATTTGCATCAGAACCAGAAATTCCAGTTATTATATTGTTGGCATATTTTCCTATATATAAGAACCCTCGGGCATATGTCGGTATCTTTGAGGCATTATAATCTTGTATAAACACCAATCCATTAAAATAATCAACATTCCAATCCATTGGGTCTGTTGGGTATATTCTACTTCCGCCGTCATCCGGATGAGCAGTATATAATTCCAATCCATAGTTGTTTCCGGATTGGGGGCCAAACGAGGGGGAAATCAATTGTATTCCTCCATTGCCGGCATTAATTATTTGATTGTTGACATAATAGCCTGTGGATTTTGAAGAGTTGCTCGACAAAGTTTCATAGCTAGCTGTCAAAACCAATTGATATGCGTGAGGACCTGAGTTCTGAGATTCATCACCAGCACCGAACCCCACACTTCCAAACGTACCAGTGTTGGCATCATAAGTGGTTCCACCGATTGATTGTAAATAAAACTCAACATGTTCTGCTGTCACTGGATCGGAAGCACTAGCGCTAAATTTGGTATACAGAGTGCTTGTGGTAACAGTTTGTGGTATTGTTTCTCCAAAAATAGTGGAGGTGTCAATCTGAATATTAGAAGGAATAGTCTCTTCGTATGACTCCTTTAAAGCTGATGTATTCGCTTTACCTAATAATCTCTTGAATGCTGTTATTGTTTGTGCTTGATTGGTACTTCCTGTTCCGGGGCTTGACATTACTTCTCCATTAATTAGCTATATGCAACGGTTAATCTGTTTATATAACCAGACCAATCTTTATGCGCTGAAATCTTTAAGATAACTTTTTCTTCTCCTGAGACTGTTCCCGGAAGACTTCCACCGTTAAAAGTACATGTGATAGAAGAACCTCCCGAAACAATTGATGTCGGGGAGGATCCCCCGACTAAAGCACCTGAACCATTAACATCTTTGTTGTTAGAGGTGTATGCTTTACCAACATCAAGCCAAGCAGTGTTGCCAGGTATCTTTGCTTCTAAGTGAATTTTATCATTGGACCCTATAGAGGTTGACTTATTAACTAGTGTACAAGAACCATAAATAGTAATTGTAATACTAGACCTATCGTTGGAAGTATTATTTTCATAATATCTATAAAAAGTTCTTGTTGCAGAATTAAGAACACCAGTTGAGTAATTAACATTGCTAGCAGGACTTTGCAGTGAACCTCCATCGGCAACATTTCTGAAATCACCATCATCTCCACCCTTTAGAGGAGATATCAAAAAACTATTGAAAGTCATTAGACCATCGTCATATGCCGGAAAGGAGCCAACATCATTCATTGATCTCTGCGAATTCCAGGCTCCGGAGCTTATACTTCCCTGTGATGTATAGTTCCCAGAGACGATCCGATAATTTTCTAAATTAAAATATTCCTCTGTGAACTCATTAGTATTTCCCAAAGAAGCGGAGAACACTAAAAAATTATTTTTAGTTAAAGTGGAAGTTGATAGGTTTGACTTTAACGGGTGATCTACACTGGAGTCAACTCTGATTGTATATCCAGACACTCCACTTACATAGCTTGCATTTCCAACCAATGATGCACTTTGATCAAACAAGACAGTTCCGGTGACAGCCATGTTTTGTTGTTCACAGTCCGCTGAATTATCTAAAGCCGGCAAAGCAACAGAGGAAGCGGCAGTATCTGAAGTAGATATTCCAGTACCAGATATCCTTATGTTCGTTATGGAGCACTGGGTTGTTGTAGGGAACTGCACTGCAGTTGAACTGTTTGAATATATATTTCTATAAACATTGGCGGCTGTGTATGTGAAACTCCCAGAAGGTCGTACTGCGAAATATTTAACACCTGATTGGTAATAGGTTGTTGGGTGATTAAAATTAGATAAAGCAACAGATGATGCTGCAAGAGCATTAGAGTCTGTATCTATTATCCATTCTACATAATTTGTGTTTGTGTCTGATCCATCAATGCGATGTATTACTCTTGCATAGTTCCAGCCCACAACTTGATCTGCAGTTCCAATTGTATATGTCCCTGTTCTATATGGCCTTGTGTAATTAGGCACTCCATCCGATGTAGTAGAGTAAGCCACAGCCCCAACGGCCATTCCAGAAGAGTTTCCATTATAACTGTTGATAGAGTTGACACTCGAAACTAGATTTAAAGTTTGTAATTCTACTCCATTGACTTCCAGTATTAAAGAGCCAGAGTGTGCATCGTTAAATGCATTCGCTATATAATTTCCAGTACTAGCGACATCTTCATTCAACTCTCCGTCAATTGCTTGAGCAGCAGAAAAAACACCCCTACGATCTCCACTAACTGTATAATTTCCATTCGAATTGAATGTAGACAAAGATATTGATCCACCATTGTTGTTTGTGTATCCAGACACAGAGTTAGAAGATCCGAAGGATAGCTTTGCACCGGTACCAGTATCATTAATATCAATGTCATCTAAAGCCGGTGCGTCTGATGCATTTTCCGCGGATGCTCCAAATTGAAAACTTAATTGAGATACGTACCCAGCCCATGAACCATCAGCTATAATCTTGACTATCACATATTCATTGTTTGCTACTCCTACAGTTCCAAAAGATAAATTGTGAACATTGTTTCCAGAGTCGGTATCATTAGAGGCTCCGCTTATCAACGCTCCATCTCCATCAGATATATCCCCCAATGAGAAATTTTGAGATATATCCATGAACCCGGTTGTTCCCGGGATCTTTATAAAGAAATGAGCGTTTCCAGTGCTTAGAGAAGCGTTATTATAAGATGTTGCATTTTTTGTCGAGGTTATTTTGATATCTCTTTTTGTTGCTCCGCTTGTATTCTGAATTCTTCTATAGTAAGTTCTCGTGCCGGAGATACCAGAATAATCCGGATTCCCTGCTGCTCCGTTAGCCAGAGAGGTGATGTCTCCACTGTTTGGAAGGTCCGCGTCAATTGGGCTATAGAGGTGTCCTTGATATTGTTCTGTACTAAGTTGAACCAGTCCGTCTGTATGTCCCGCTGCGCCAGAACCAGTCATATGATTTTGGGAATTCCATGTTGCTGCACCCGCTGTTGTACTAACCTGATTGGTATAGGAACCAGAGGTAACTCTATATGTTTCACTTTGAAAGTGTTCAATTAAGTTTGTACTAGTGCTAGGAGATGGATCAATTATTAGAAACCCTGTTGCTGTAGCTGGACCAGCATTTGTTAAGTTTGTTTTTATTGGGTGGTCAACATTCATAGATAATCCGGGACTATGACTGGGGTGGATTGTCCCGGATGATGTTAATGAAGCCGTAATTGCCATTGATTTTGTATAGTTTTCTCCGTCCTCTAGATTTGGTATTGATTGTGCAGATACATTTGAGACCAAAGTTTCTGTGAAAGTTATAACAGAGCCTGTCGGATATATGTTTCTGTAAATATTATCCAGCAAAGCTTTATATTTTGCTGTGAATCCTGTGTTGTATTGAATACCAGAGAGGTATGAAGATCCAACTAGAGAAACATTTTCTATTCTCGGATTTGAAATTGCTAGTGCAACCGCTGATCCTTCGACATCATTAATCCACTCAATATAATTTGTAGTATTGTCGGTGGACCCTACTGTGTGTATGACTCTTATATAGTTCCAACCTTTATGTTGGTCATCTGCTTCTATTTTATATTTAGCAGTTCTATGTTTGAATATATTCCACTCTGCTCCATTGCCATCAATCGAGGAAGCGTTTATAGAGACATTGGTAAAGCCGGAACCATTAGTCAAACTGTTTGCACTACCAGTGGCAGGGTTTCCTGCACCAGCAAGTCCAGATAAAGAGACAGTATGAACCACAACGCCGTTAAGCTCCAATTTAAGAGTTCCTTGATCCCCGTTATTAAACGATGCAGAAGAATAGGAGATATTTCCATTTGTTGCACTCTCCGCAATATTATAGTTTATTAAGCCGGTTATCTCTTGATTGTTGTACACGCCAAGTTTAATGTTGTTTCCACTAGTGGCTGGGGCATAGATTCCATTTCTAGAAACGGACGAGAAACCAGCGGCTGTTGAAGAGGCATTGTGATTTGGGATTGTATCCGTACCATCGAAAGACAGTTTTACAGTTACGCCGTTGGCCTGATCGGCTTTTATCTTTTGAACACTTGGCGCCGGAGATGGTGAAATGATTTTCATTATCTCATTGAAACGATCGACCGCCGTTCCCACAGGAGTTGATGTTGCAAAATCAGTAAATAAACCGTCGGTGTAATCTCCATCTTCTGCTACTCCAATTTGCCCACCAACACCTCCCGCAGAGGAGGTGAGAATTATATTGTTGCTTGAATCTAAAGCTAGATAACTAGAAGTTGTAGCTGTACCGGCAGATAAACCAATAAAAGATACAGGGTTTGAAACAGAACTAGAGAATCTTAAAGAACCGGTAATGTTAGCACCCTGTATTATATGCAAAGGAGATGGACCAGATATTGACCCCATCACTTGCATGTTACCGGTAACTAACTCTGATCCAGAAACAGTCAAACTTCCGGTTATGGTTACGTTTCCTGTCGAAGTTATACCTCCAACTATTATAGAATTCGTGGTTGTAGCACCCAAATCAGTCACACGATCAAGTGTTATCCCGGTGAGATTTGCACCAGATCCATAGAAAGAAGAACCAGAGACATTACCAGATCCTGATATTATTCCGTCGACTTGTAATGTATTACTGCTGGTGTCGAAGATAAAGTTTGGAGACCCACTTATATATAGGTGCTCCTTTTTTAACATTATAGAACCAGTCGGGCCCCATGCCCCTGTAATAGCACCACCTGCTACATATGCCCATCCAAATTCTGCCATTTATTCACCACCTATCAAGAGCCAGCCGACATCGGTGGCCCAATTAGATACCAGCCCGATCCATCACTCACAAAGTGATGTACTCCCTCTGGGAGAATCGTATCAGTAGAAGCAGTAGTTGTGATAAGAGCAGTTCCTGGTGTAGAATGAAATGCAATATTTTCTCCACCAGAGTTCTTCACATATAGAATCTGTCCTGCGACACCAGCACCACCAAATCTCATACCTTGTCTAGCTGAACCGTTTGCATCGACAACAATGTAGGTTTTTGTTATAGGGATGGTCGCTGCTGCGTCATCTCCAACGAAGTTATGAACAGAAGCTGCTGTATAAGTTGTTGTTGTCGTGACAACAAGATCACCAGAAACAGTTGTGACCGAATCAGCCCCGTTTCCTATTATTACATCAATTTCATCCTCAGCATCTCCATCTTCTAATACCAAGCCAAATTGCATTTCGCCATCGTGAGTGGCAACACCTAACAGGAGTCGTCCACCTTCGGTACCGTCAGAAGCATCTGCTACTTCTACTGCAATTTGAGCATACTGTATTTCTTCTTGAGCGTCATTGTCGCCATTGAATTCAATAACACCAACCACATCATTATCAGAAGCTGCTGCTCCTTTGTCTTTTAAAAATCGAAGACTAGCTCCGTTTGTATCATTAACGGTATTCTCCAACAGAAGACTGATGTTGGTATCTGCCCCTTTAACATTGATAGCCGCTCCAACGTTGAGTAAGGTTCCTTGTGCGTTTGCACTTACGATATCAATATCTAACCCTGTCATTGTGACAGTTGAGGAGCCATTATTTGTTGCGGCATCATCCATATCAATGTCAAAGGCTGTATAAGTAGATGTCACACCAGCGCCAATCACTCCATCTTTATCAAAATCAAAGTGCAAGTAAGTCGGTGTGACAGCCGTAGTAGCTGCATCATTAATATCGATGTGTAATACTTTTCCACTCGTCAGTACATCATCAGCAACAATATCAATAATATTAGCTGTTGTATTGACAGCGTTGATATCTAAAGCAATTTGATCAACATCGTTTGAGTTTAGCTGTAGCAAAGGAACATCAAATGCACCAGAAGAGGCATGATTTGTTATTTCTAAAGTAGCAGCGGGGGCATTTGCAGAATCGCCAATACTAATTCTATTATTGGCAGCATCCATAAAAAGCATATGACTTTCATTCTGTGATTCCACTCTGAAGTCTACATTTCCCGCAGCTTCATTGATAGCCAGTTCTGTTGTTGTGAACTTAGCAGCATTGATCCCGCCCACTTCAACATTCATTTGATTAGCAGTAAACACAAGTCTTGTGTCAGCATCGCCTTCATGTTGAATATAATGTGTAACACTCAATACATCACCAGTAACAATAGCGTCTCCGGCAATTGTTGTCACAGAATTTGCACCAGATGCAATCGTTACATCAATCTCATCTTCACCTGAGCCATCGACCAAAATAAGACCGGGAACCGACTCTCCATCATGTGAAGCAACTTCTAAGACAAGCTCTCCGCCCTCTTGACCATTAGTGTGTACTTTTACCAAAGAGGTAATACTACCAAATTTAACTTGATCCTGCGCAGCATCATCCGCATAAAATTCAATGATACCAGCTATGTCATCCGCTGCTCCTGCAGCACCTTTGTCTTTGACGAATCTTAGACGGGCGCCACTAGCATCGTTAGTTGTATTTTTGATAATTATCAAGGGATCATCTGCATTTGCAGAAGTAAAGGTTGCCGTGTCTAGAGTTGCAGCCAAATCAGTTCCGTCGAAGGTAAGATTGGCCTCTCCGTTTAAAGCATCAGATGAGCTAAAAGTAGCTATTCTGTTATCTGATCCATTTGCCACTGCAGAAACAGCGCCACCACCTGCGGCGGCTTCCCATCCCGGGACTGCACCATCTAATGTAAGTACATGGTTGTTACTACCAACAGCGATACGCGTCAGTACCCCACTGGCATTTCGGAAATACATATCTCCAGATGCATCTGAACCGAGAGCAAAGCCTCCGTTAGGTATGTCTAGATCTCCAGAAATAGTTGTGAGTGAGTCTGCACCAGCGCCAATTGTTACATCGACCTCGGCATCAGCGCTTCCACCAGTTAAGATTATTCCAGATTCCAAGCCTCCGTCGTGTGAAGCAACTTGTAATGTAAGCTTGCCCGATTCCTCATCGCTTGTAGCATCATGAACTTCTGCGAGAATACCAGCGTATTGTTGAATACTTGGGGTTCCATCGTCATAACTCCAAAACTGTATGTCACCGACATCGTCAGCGTCAACCGCATCAGCCCCTCTGTTTTTATTGAATTTCAACCTAGGAGCAGCAGCATCTGCTGTAGTGTTTTCTATGGTAACAATTGGATCATTAGCATTCGCAGAAGTAAAAGTTACTGTATCGGAAGTTACTGTCAAGGATGCAGCATCTAAAGTGGCTGCTCCGGTTACATCTATGTCCAAAACACCAGCGTCTATATCCACAATTGATCCAGCATTTGCATCAGCATCCAAGTGAAACGCCACACCAGCAGTATGAGCAGAAACAAGAGAAATGTGACCGTCTGCGGAAGTTGTAGCAATGTTAATTTCATCAGCAACATCTACATCCATCCCACCAGCAGAATTTATATCGATTGCTGCGGCAGCAGTAGACGCAGCATCTAAAACAACTGTACCAGAAGAGTCCATGGTAATTGTCGTCGCATCTACTTCAAAAGTGCCATCAGCAGTAATTTGAATATTAGCAGCGGCTGCGCCAGTGTCAACCGTTGTAATTGTTAAAGCCCCGTTTGTAGCAGCAGCGATTGTAACTGTATCATCTGTAGAGGGAGTCATAACAATTGAGTCATCCGTTACAACTGTGCTTCCAACTGTAACAGAAGTTGCACCAGTAACGACACCAGCATCAACTTGAATCGTTCCGTCTAAAAGAATATGAGAACCTGCTGCTGGTTCTAGGTTGATATTCGCACCAGAGTCCAGTGTCATGGTACCAGCAGAATCAATATCTACTGTCCCATCTGCTGTTATAATAAGATTTGCTGCCGCTCCATCGTCATCA
>Ga0209337_1002102_pt1 | contig 14661 bp, 13 predicted proteins | sample LinPmetageLP53_FD_184044 | JGI IMG/M metagenome (GOLD analysis project Ga0209337, IMG submission 184044) | Marine viral communities from the Pacific Ocean - LP-53 (SPAdes) (version 2) | ecosystem: Environmental > Aquatic > Marine > Oceanic | place: Pacific Ocean | collected 2010-02-08
TTATAACAATTTCAGCAAGCTAAAATTTAATTTTAATTAACTCGATAAAACGCCGCTTTTATCCGTTCAACAACATTTTAATTATTCCTGTAAGCTTTCAGCAATTATTTCAAAAAGAATTTCAACTTGTTCATTTTGAATTTTTGCTTCAATTCTTGATCCTGTAAAAGGGTTTGGGATTGAATCAAAAAGTTTTTTTAGTTGTGCCAAAGCTTCAGCAGGTTCAATTTGTTTTGCTTGCTGTTTTTCGTTTACGTTTTCCATTGTTTTATGTTTTTAATATTATTTAAAAATATTAATCTTCTTCAACTAAAACAACTTTTTCAAGTTCAAAACCAAAAGTATCTGCAATAATTTTGCGTTGATCTTCTTTGTATGTTTGAAATCCCCAATTAGGGATGCTTTCAATTGGATAAGTGAAATTAATTATTCTTTTACCTTCTTTTTCCGCTTGGAAGAAAAACTTTCCGTTTTCGTAATTTTCCGCCGAAAAATAAACATTGTATTCACAGTTCAACAAACCCGTTTGTGTAACACCCGTTGAAATTACACTAATTTTTATTATTGGATTTAATATTTCTTCTCCAAAATCCGAAATTAAACTTCCGTTGATTTGATAATATTCGTTATTTTTTATCATTGTAATTTTATTTATTTATTATACTATTTTTAACGTTCCGCCATCGTTGTAAATATCACCAGAACTCAAACCCGTTGCGCTTGTTGGTAGATTTGACATGTTTACATTTGCATTCATTAAAACATCGCCTTGCAAAGAAATATCTTCACCGTTAATTGTTGTTGTATTATCCGAGCCAAATATTGTAAAGGCATCAGCAAAAAACGCTCGTATTACATTATTTCTTACTATTCGTGTTGCTGAACTTGTTATCCCGACTTTGTCATTAGTCCATTCCATTTGAGTACCAACGCTATTATTAATACTAATTTTACCGTTTGTACTATTGTTGTTAATATCTAAAGCAATGTGTGTTCCCGCTTCATTTTTTGATTGAAAAAACGCTGAGTTTACCGTAACTGCGCTACTTGTAACAGTCATTTTGCCCGTTGTTGAACTTCCTGCGTATTGCATAAAAGTACTTGAATTAGTACTGCTTATTTTCGACCTTGTATTATCGTCTAAAATTAGTAAACTATTAGCACCCGTTGAGTCTTTAAACTCTAATTTATGTGTGTTTAAATTAAAGACACTATCTTGACCAATATTGACACTCCCATTATCCAACCACTCCCAAGTTTTTGCCGGCGTTCCTTGATTATCAAATAATGCTAAAGTAGTGCCCGTTGTTGTTCCTGCGCCTTTTATTATTGTGTGTCCTTGAATTGATATTTTTTCGCTTCCAATTGGTGAAGAATCGCCAAAAACCATTTTACCATCTTCATACATGGCAGTAATATTTGCGCCGTTAGACTGCGCCCACCCCCCAAAAAAGGCACTACCAGCATTTTTTGCTTGAAATATTGTTTTACCTCGAACAATAAAATCTGAACTATAAAGGTTTGAACCCACTCCGATTGCAAGTTTTCCATTTTCGCAAACTGCATTTCCGTTGTCTTTAAATATCCAAAGCGAATTGTCGTTAACATCAAAAATAGTAAAAGTGTTTGTTCCGTTATTACTAACACCCATCACTCCCGTTGGCGTTTTTATAGAAACATTACAACCAAGCAAATCAGTAGTTGCGCCCGTTGTTGGATTAAAAATTAATGTGTTACTATTTAAACTTACAATTCTATCCGCGCTTACTGTTCCATCCGCCGAATAAATAGAACTTGTTGCAACATTGCCAAAAGAAACAGCGCCTGCGCCATCAGTTAATAAAGCCTGTCCTGCTGTGCCATCTGCAACAGGCAAAGTAAAAGCATTTGAAATTTTTATTGTTCCATTGTTAAGCGCTTTGAACACTTCAGTACCTGCAAGACTTTCAAGCTTTAATAAATCTGTTCCAATATTATCTGAACCTTTTAATAAAAGCCGCCCATTTGTTAAACTTAGTTGATTATTACTTAAATTGTGTAATCTTGGCGCAGGCATTGTTTGATCCTGTCCGAATAAATTCCATCCTGCAAGCAAATTTGCGTTTGCTTTTTGGCTTTCGTAAACATCAGGACCAGTTGAAACTAATTTTGTTAAATCAAATAAATCACCGCTTGCAAACACCGTTGCTGCTGTTGTATATTCTGAAACTTTTTTTGCCATTATAAATAATTTCTTTTAATTGTGTTCCTTCTTCTTTCAGCAAATTTTATTTTAATTATTGCGCATTTGTTAAACTGCAAAGGCTTTGCTTCTTCAATAACCGCTGCTTTCAGTTCTTTTTCTGTAATAACCCAATGATTAAAAAAGTTATATGAAGTTACTGTTATTTTATTACCAAGAATTAAATCTTTCAATAAAATTGTACTATTAAAAAAACTTAAAGGCTCACTTTGAAAGCTGTAATTATATAAAACTTGGTCTTGTATTTGTTCAAAATTGTGTGAACTTGTTTCAAATTCATCAGTAACAAGTTCAGGTTCATTTGCAAAACCAATATTACCTTTTAACCTTATTTGCTGCTCTAAATTTAATCCTGTAAAATCAATTTGATTATCTAAAATTAACCCGTTTTGAATCCAAGTAAAACGCGTTGTTCCTTCAGCCCTTTTTGCTGCGTATATTTGTAAATTGTATTTTTCACTAACTTCTTCAGCAGTTCCACCGCCTAAAACGTTAGTTACTACTTTCACAGAAAAACAGCCTTCACCGTAAGCCTGTAAAACCTTATCCCACTCTAAATAAAGCGTTGAAAGTTTTCTTTGTGAAGAATAGCTTCCTGCAATTTTCCATTCTCCAAAAGTTTGATCAACTATTTGTAAAATATCAAGCCCCGATTTTTGGAGAAAGAAAGTAACACTTCCTGAATTTTGTAAAGCAATACCAAAAAATTTTGTTTTATCATTTTTTAAAGCTGAAGAAAAACTTAATTCTGCAAGAACGTTGTTTTCAATATTGCATCCAGCACAATCACAGGAAGAAGCGCAGCCTGATAAATTTGTTATTACTGAAGAAGGTGTTACAGAAGTAATTGAAGAAAGCCCAAAAACTTCTTTTTTCAAATACCCATCAAGCGGCATTGCGTTGCTGTTTTGTGAATTTCTATCTGTAACAATCATTTAATCTATAATTTTAGTTTCAGCAGCTTCTGTTTCTTTTGTTTCAGCGGCTTCAGTAACTTTTGCATCAGGACTTATAAAACTAAACTGTTTAAAAGGTCTTGAAGAAATAGTATAATTTGTTGAAGGTAAATTTTCAGCAGTTTCTTTTTTAATTCTTCCTTCAAGAATCACTTCTGTTCCTGTATTAGTTATTTTTAATTTTGTTTGACCTGTTAAAGGTTCAATTAAATTTTCTGTTTTAGGTTCAATTATTGAATCAGTTTCTTCAATTTTACTGTTCCCACCGTTTTCAAATTCTTCAAGCCTTAAAACACCATTAAAAACCTCTGAACCAGTTAAAGCAGGGTTTAAAGTAAAAACAGCTTTTACCAGTGTATCTTGGTTTCTGTTTATTGTTTGGTCGGGCAAATCAACGCCTGAAATAGTTTGAAGTTTTATATCTGCGCCGCTATACATTGAAGCAGCGTTTTCTTCATAGTCGTAAACTTGTATATATGGCAACCTTTCACGATATAAAGTAGTCGTTGCAAAATCGTCATTAGAAATATTGGCATCTATAAAAACTCTAATTTCATAATTATTAACCCCTGAATAATTGCTTAATTGTTGGTTTAAACCATCCAAAGGCTTTGAAGAATTAAAAAATACTCCATCTGCATAAGGCTGTGTTAAATAATCAGCGTAAGAAAGTCTAAAAGGAATTTTTAATTTATAAATCTGTTCTGTACCAATTAAAGCTTCATTTTCAAGATATAAAGTCGCAAAGTTTGAACCGCTTAAAATATTATAATTCATATTTTGAACTATATTAATTTGCTGTATTCCTGCGTTTAAAGGTGAATTTTGAAGGTTTAAAGATTGTGAATATATTTCAAAGAAACTTTCTGTAACTATATTAAATGCAACAAGTCTAAAAGTTAAATCTCTAATTTTAGAATTTAAAGCAGTATCAAGCCCAAATTTCACTTCTTGCAAAATTATATCTTGATTAAAACCTTTAAAATCTGTGTATGGTGGATCAACACCCACTTCCATATCTTGCCTATAATAGCCCCAACTTTTTAAATCAAAAAGCCCTGTAATATTTGAAGATTTTGTTAAAGTGTTTACTGCTGTTCTCGGCTGCGTTGTATATATGTTTTGACTGTTAATATCATCTACTTCAACAGAAATTATGTATTGATCCCCGTTATTTAAAAGCGCTTGTTGGTCCGCGTTAAATCTTACAGTAAAATTAATTTTTAATTTACCTGTTGCAGGTGTTCCTGCTGTAACAAGTAAATCTTCAATTGCTGTTGAAGAAACTGTTGCTGCATTTCTTGTTGTAAAAAGTGAATCAACAACAAAATTTTCTTCAAATGTTTTTGAATTGCTTATATCAGTATCTTCAGGAAGCTTTGAAAAGCTTACAACTACATTATGGTTAAAATCTAAATCTATTCCTGTTGGACTGTTGACTATAATTTCAACGTTTGTATCATTTAAAACATCTAAGGAAGGAACAGCCGCCGCTGCTGTATTTGTGTAAGCAATACTTTCAATATTAAATGCCGGTAAATTACCGTTGAAATTTTCATTAAAACCGCCAGTATTACCAAGTGTTTCTTCTTCAATTACAAATTTTCTTTCATTTGGATTCTGTGAAGTTTTACCTGCTTTAAATTGAAACGCATATTTTAAACAGTCTGCACCTTGTAAAATACCTATGTTTGAACCGCCTTCAAATTGTGCGCGTTCTGCATCTAAGAAATAAGGAAAATTTATAAAAGTATGCTTAAATTCAAACTGTTGAATCCTTCCTGTTCCTGCTGCAATTTTTCTGCATTCAAAACTTCCATTTTGCCCTGTTTTAGGGTTTGCAGAAAAAGTTGCTATTTTAAAAGCTGTTGTCAAACCATCAACACGAAACTGCATTAAAGCGCCATCTTGTAAATTAGGACTCGCAAAGGAAGAAGCGTTTTCAATTAAATTATAAGTAAATTCAACACCAGTTAAATCTGTAACACCATGAACTTCAATATTAATTGCAGTTTCTGTTGCAAGCGCTGTTGAATCGTAGATAATTGTTGTATCTGAAACAGAAGAAATTATTCTTGTTGAAGTTGAAGCGCCTGAATTGTGAACAATTTCAATTGAATCACCTGAAATAAAACCATCTGTAATAAATGAACCGTTTGGGCGTGTTATTGTGTTACCTGTAATTGTGAAAGGTATTCCGTTTTGCGCTTTACTATTCCAACTTAATGAAACTTCAAAAAGCGCTTGATTTTTTGTAATTGGGTTTGCTTTTAAAAACGTATCAAAAACACCTGTTGCGCTTGCAAAAGAAGAACCATTTACAACTTCTTTGAAAAATTTTCTTGATGTTACTATAAATGACATACTTTTTGCAGGGTTTCAAGTTCTTTTTGAATATTGCCTAATTTAAGAATAATTTCGTTATTATTTTTCTCTAATGCTTCAGGGTTTTTTAATGTTTCTAAAGAAGGCATTTTTACGCCCTTCATTAGCTGTTCAATTTTACCAATTGCGTTGTTTACAATTTCAGCATCTGAAGGCTTTAATTCTTTTACCTGTTCTTTAACTTGCTTAATTGAATCGTTAAATATTTTGTTTACTTCTTTAACTGCTGTTAAAGCTACGTTTGTCAAATTGTCCATTTATTTTTTGCCTGTGTAAATTGTAGATTTTAAATTTCTGTCGTAAGGTGTTCTTGCTCTAAAAGTAACATTTGCTTTGTCTGCGCCAATTTGCCATTCAACAGAATCAATTCTTACTGTTCGACCTTTTGAATCTTTAATATAATTATTATTGCTAACTTTTAAAAAATCTGAAAAACCAAAAGGTATAGTAACATCGTTAAAAATTAACCATTGGTTCCTGAAATTATTTCTTACAATAGATTTTTCACCGTTAAATTTAATGATTTTTTCAGCGTTTAATTCTTCCCTGTGTGTTGGTTTTAATATTTTAAAAGGCTGGTTTTCAACAACAGCATCTTTTAAACAAAGAATTTTTGCCTTGTTTGTAAAATCACCTGATATTTTTAGCGCTTGTTTTATGTTTGCAAATGCTTCTGAAATTTTTGAAGGCTTTTGACCAAAAACAGCACCAATTGCGCTCAAAGTAGCAACTAAACCGCCTCTTGATTTTTCAATAATGTTTAAAGTTTCTTTTGCATTTCCTAAAGCATAAGGAATATTTATTCTTTCTAAACCTTCTAATTGGCTTTGAATTATGTTATTTGGTAATCTTGAAGAAATTGATTCTGTTGCAAAAGTTCCTTCTAAATTTTGTCTTGTCCATTCATCAAGATCATCATTTGCAAATTCAACAAAAAGCCCTGCTGAAGTTTCTGCACCGTTTGGGACATTTTGAACGGTATAAACATCAGGCATTTGATAAATTGAATTATTATCATTTAACCAATAATTATCGTTTAAAAGGTTTTCAAAGTTTGCAACATTGTCTTTTATTTGAAATTTAGCCCCAAATATTTCTTCAATGTTTTTAAAATAATCACCAACTATAAAACCGCTGTCATTTTGTGTAAAATATCCTTTGTCATTTACACTTTTAACCAATGGGTTATTATCAAGTGATTCAGTTAAACTTGGAAGTATATACCAGTCTTTTAATTCTTGCTGTGAAGATTTAAATTCAAAACCCAAATAAGAAGAAGCCGCTAAAGCCAAATCAAACATTGAAACAACGCCTGCTTTTCTTGGCATTGGTAAAAATATTTTTAATAATTCATTTATTTGAGTTACTAAAATAACCAAGTGTGCAATAACTGAAGCAATGTTTATTGCTAAATTTAAAACCACGTATAAAGGACCAGCAACAAGACCTGCTAAACCGCCTGTTGTATGTGCAACACCTTCAATAACTGCTTTTGCTGAATCTTTTATTACCTGTGTTAATGTCAAAGCCATCATTGCAACCTGAACAGAAATTGCAAAAGCTTCAAGCGCATCAAAAGGCTTCTGTTTTACATATAACAATTCTTTAATTATGGAATCAGGAAGAAAACCTTCATTTTTTACAATGTCAAAAGTAACACCCGCAGCCCTGCTTTTAAAATTAATAATTTGGTCATTTTGCTTAAACGAAATTTCACAGGATAAGCTTTTGTTTGTGTCGTTTGTTGTTTTATCAATAAATGTTTTATTATCTGTAAAGCCATTAAAAACAGCTTTTGAATTTGTCCCTTCACTTACTAAAATTCGCGCAGGTATTCCCTGAAAGTATCCATTCCCGTTTTGGTTTCGTCCATCATAAAGCCAATTATAAACTTCTTGTGCTGCATCCTTAACAAGTTCAAAATTTTCTGTTGTTATGTTTGCTTGTGCGCTTCCATTGTCCCAAGTCATTAAAACATTTATTCCCTTCCAATTTCTTGGGGGTGTTACTGCTTTTCCATTAAGTTCTAAATCTAATCTTGCCATTATAAAAGCCTTCCTTTTTTATAGTGTTGCCGCAAAAGTTTGCCCTGTGTTTTTGTTTCTTTTATTAAATGCTGTTTAATTGGATCAATTTTAAAATCAATTGATTTTTGCCCGTTTTTAAAAGCTTCTTTAACTTCTTTTAATTCTTTAACAACTTCTTCATTATTATTTGAATTAATCACCTGCGTTAAATTACCAGTTTGCGCTGCGTATTTATGTGAACCAAAACCTTTTTTATACATAACACCTGCTTGAACAAGTTCTTGATTTGTTAGCCCGTTTAATTTGTTGTTATCTGCGCCTTGTATAATACGTTCTGAACCATGAACGCGGATTGCATAACCATCTTTACCATCATAAACTTTTTTATCCTTTAAATCTTCTGAAACATTTTCTGTTCCTGTAAAGAATCCAACAACGTTATTAATACGACTGCTTGCAGATTCCGCTGCGCTTAAAGTTTGACCAAGTTCAGAAGCCGCTGCTGAAGAAGGTGAACTTTCACCCCTTCGCGCTGCTGAAATTGTTAATTCTAAAGCAGCAAGAATTGTTGCCTGTGCAGCTTGTCTTTTAATTGTTCTTTCGCGTTCGCTTTCAAGTTTTCTTTGGTTTGCACTTTCTAAGGCTAAACTTTTTCTCGCTTCTTCAGCCGCGGCCCCTGAACCTGCTGCAACGGTTAAAAGTTGGTTTTCTAATTGTTTGGAAGCATCAATTTGATTAGATAAAATTTGTATTTTTTCGTTTTTTTGTGCTTCAAGAAACTTTTCAGCGGCTTCAAAACTCTTTTCTGTTGTTTCTTTAATTAATTCCTGCTTTGCTTTTTCGGCTTCTTCTCTGTCTTTTACTTCTTTTTTAAGTCTTTTTTCTTCTTCTTTTGCAATTTTATCTGCATCAATTTCAGCTTTTTTATTTGCCTTTTCTTTTTGTTTTGTTGCCTTTTCTTCAGCTTCTCCAATATCAAGCAAAGCCCTTCTTTCTGCTTCAAGTGCTTCAATAATTCTCTGTTGTTTTTTAATATCTTCTTCAGTAAGTGCAGCATCCCTTGATTCTCTTGCGGCTTTTAATTTTTCATCAATTTCACCTAATAAACTAATTTGCTTTTCGTCTTGTTCATTTGCTTTGTCTTGGTTTTTGTTTCTGTCTTTTAAAAGTTTGTTTACTTCTTCTAATTGTTTACTAAGTTCTTTTTCTTTTTCAGAAGCTTCAAAAACGCTTTCATTTCTTTCTTTTGTTCCGTTTATAACTTCATTAAGAAGGTCCAGTTGAATTTGTTCTTCAAAGGTTCTGTTTTTAATTGCTTCAAGTCTTTCTTTTTCCTTTAATTGGTTTTTATCCAATTCTTTATTTAAAACTTCAAAATTAACTTGCCTTTTTTGGTTTGCTTCTTGTTCAATTGTTAATTCTTCCTGTATATCAGATTTTAATTGTTTTAAGGCTTCCTTGCTTAATCTTACACGTTCATTAAATCTGTTTTCAAGACTTTTTGAACTTGCTTCAGCAGCCTTTTTTAAATCTTGAAGCCCTTCTTCAGCATCATCAATTTCATCACCCCATAAAGAAAAAGCTGTTGCAAGCGTTGTTACTAAAGTAATAACCGCGCCCAATATGTTTGCCTTCATTGTTGCGTTAAGCGCTTTAAAACTAAAGTTTGCACCTTTAACGCCTCTAATCATTGCAGGAATATTTTTAATAAACATCATGTTTTGTTTATTAAATAAAGCCTGCGCTGTTCTTGCTAAAGCAACCCCTGTTCTATAAGCAACAAAAGCCTGAACCGCAACAAGTAAACCTTTACCAATTTGAGTAATTAAACCAATATTATCTTTTAATACTTTTACAAAAGAAGTTAAACCTTGTACTAAATCTCTAATCGTATTTTCACCGCTTTCAAAAGAAAGAATTAAATCTTCCCAAGCTGAATTTAAAAGCTGTAAATCACCTTGCAGGGTGTTTAATTGTTCTTTTGCAACCTTTTCAGCAGCGCCTCCTGCATTGTTTATTTGTACTGTATTTTCTTTTATTTTTTCGGTATTGTTTGCAATGGTAACTGCAACAAGTGCGTTTTGTTTTCCAAAAAGCGTAGTTGCCAGCCCTAATTGATTAGTTGAATTTTTTATTTTATCTAAATTTTCCCTAAAATCAGTTCCTGTTTTTGCACTTTGTAAAAAGATATTTCTTAAAGCTGTACCTGCTTTTTCTGCTTCAATATTTTTGTCAACTACGCTGCCAAGTGTGGCAAGAACTTCATCAAAAGAAACCCCAAGCGCATCCGCTGCTGTTCCAACTTTAGGCAAAGAAACAGAAAGGCGTTCAAAATTTAATGCGCTTATTTGTGTTGATTTTGTTAATTTATCACCAAATTGCGCTGCGCTTTCACTTGATTCACCGAAAGCGTTTAATTGTCCTGCAATAATTTCTGCAACAGGTGCAAGGTCTTGTTTTAATGCTGTTGCAACGGATAAAACAACAGGCGTTAAATTCCCAATTGCTTCTTCTGTTTGTCCTAATCTTGCAAACTCAATTTGCGCTTGTGCAACCTGTGTTGCTGAAAACTGCGTTACTGCGCCCAGTGCCTTCTGTTGTGCTTGTAGTTCAGTTGTTTCTTTTCTTGTTTTACCAAGAACCCCTGCAAGTTCAGCATTTGCTGAAGAATAGCCTTTAATAGTTTCAATTCCACTTCTTAAAGCTGAAGAAATTGCTGTAACACCGCCTGCAACACCAACAATAGAAAGCCCTTTTGAAAACAAACTTCCTAATTTACCCCATGCGCTTGTATAATTACCAACATTTCTTTGACTTCTTCCTGTTGCCTGCTCAAGTTTTAAAAGTTCCCTTTGTAGTTTTTGAATTTCTTTCTGTAAAACCTTGCCTACTTGTGTATTTTCGCGTTCTTCTTTACTTAAAGAATCGTATGCTTTTATATTAAGATTAAGCTGTTGCCTTAATTGTTTTAGACTTCCTTCTTCAGCTTTATTTTTATCAATTAATTTCTTCTTTGCTGCAATTTGTTTTTCTTGTTCCTTCCTTAGTTTTTCATTTACTCTTTTTGTTGCTGCTTCTTCTCTTTTCTTTTGTTTAATTAATTCATTAGCAAGTTTTATTCTTTCACGCTTTTCAAATTCAACAGTTTTTTGAATTTCTTTACGCCTTGCAGTTTCAATTGAAGCTTCTCTTTTTGCTTCGCGTTCTGCAATTTTTAATAAGTCTTTTCTTGCTTGTTCCTGTTCTTTGTAAAGCTTCTTAATACTTTCTGTTTGTTCCTTTTGCTTTGAAAGCTTTTGAACGTCTGCTCCGCTTGTTAATTTATTTGAAGAAATTTCTTTTTTAAGTTCACTTGCTAAACCTTTAATTTTTTTTGTGCTTTCATCAATTTGTGAATCAAGTGTTTTAAAAAAGTCTAATAAAGGTTTTCCAAAACCTTCTTCAAAAAAATCTTTATTATTTATCTTCTTTGCCATTTTAAGCGGTTTTAACAGCCTGTTCTTTCATTTGGTTTATATAGCTGTATAATTTTGCAATCGGTGTTTTAAACGTGTTTATTTGGAACCCCATGTACTTTTCTACGTGCGCAACTGTCTTATCAATATCAAATTCGCCTTTTTGTTCTTCTTCTGTTTCCAGTTTCATTTCTTCAGCTTTTATTCTGTTTGAGATAAATGGATCGTTTGAAGTAAGTTCTTCTAATTTAAGCAAAAGAATACTCTTTTCAATTAAGCATCTATTTATAAATTCTTGGGACATTGCAAAACGGTTTATAAATTCAGCGTCCAATTTTTCCCAACGTTCATAAAGTTCAAATAAGTCGTGTTTTTCAATCTTTATTTCTTCATGGTTTTCAACTTCTAATAAATAAATTAATTGTCCTGTTAATTTAATTTTAAAGAAGTTCCAAATTGGAAGCGTTGAAAGGCTATTATAATATTTTTTGTTCATAGCTTAAAAAGTAAAAAAAATCTTAATTCAACGTAAATTAATTCAATTAATCTTGTTCTGTTAAAATCATTTAAACCAATAATATCAAGCCCAAAATTTTCAAATAAATTATCTTCATCTTTTTGCGCGTCTGCATTAAAAACAAGTTCTGTATTTGTAGCATAAAAAGTAAAGCTTTTATAAAATTCGCCTGTATCCCTTAGTGTAATATGGTCTGTTCTTTGTCCTTTTGCCTGTTTAATTACCACTGTAAAAGGCGCATAACTTCCTAAACTTTCTCCTTTTGAATCTTTACCAGTATTAAAAAGCCTTTCTTGCTGCATTTCAACAACAAAATCCTGAATTTTTTTAGTATTTAATATTTTAATTACTTCCTTTTTCAGGTCCAATTTTAAAAACTTCTTTATTTTATCTCCAATATCACCCATATTAACAAAAAAGCCCTGCTGTTTGCAAGGCTATAAAGTAAAAAATTATTTAAAATTAAAAACTAATTTATTTTTTTTCTGAATTTTTCCTTCTAATTGGTTTTTTTTTGCCTGCAATTGCTTCAAATATTTTATTTAATTCAGGCTGCAATTCTTTTGCTTGATTAGTATATAAAACTTTTCCTTGAAAAACATTCTTAAATTCTTCAAAAGATAAGCCTTTAATATAATCTTCATTGAAAGAAGTTTTAACCCCTTCCAAATAAACAAAGCCTTTTATAGTTTCTTTTTTCATTTTTCTGTTTTAAAAAGGGTGCAAAAATTAATCTGCACCCATTGTTTAGCTTTATAATTATGGTATTGAAATCAAACTTTTTTCAACAGGTCCAAAATTTAAACCGTTCTTGCTTCCTGAAAGTTTTAATTTTGTTCCACCTGATTGTGTAGGTATAACAAAAACATAAACACCATCTGAAGATTCAGTTACAGAAGTAATTGTTATTGAAACGCCTGCTGAAGTTGCAAGTGTGAAATCTGCTGCAATTAATCCTTTTATAGGGCATCCAAAGCAATCTTTTAAAGTTGCAGTAAATCCAGTTGTACTAATTGAAGAATATGCTGCTTCAACGTTTACTTGACCTCTAAAAGTTGATTCTGTTAATGGATCAAAGTCTAATTCTGAAACAGGTAATACTCTTAAATCACCATCTTTTTCAGTTTGCGCGTATCTGTACGCAATTCTGTGCTTCATTGAAGTTGTGTAAGTAGGTTTAACAAGTCTTGCTTGTAAACTCTTGTGATCAACCCCAATAGGAAAAAGGTAATCTGCATCTGTTTTGCAATATTTAAAAATAATATTACCAGCTTTGTCAATTACGTATTTTCCCCAAGCGCCTGCTTTCTTCCATTCTTCAACTTCTGAAAGAACGCAATTAGGCTCTTGAATAAAAAACCCTTCAAAATCTCTATCACCTTGTTTAGTGTTGATATTTGCACCACTATCCAAAGTTTCAAAAGTGTCGTCTGCTCTTTCATCAACTATGTTATCCATGAAAGGCAAAGGATAAAATTTATTTTTATTATTTGCTGCGTTAATTTTTAAAACCCAAGCAGCAAGGGTTTTTGCATCAGTCTTGCTGATTTTGTTTTGAGCGCCTGTTGAATCATACAAAGGAACCCAAAGTTCAAATAGTTCAACTTCCATTAATGAGGAACAGTCGAAATTTGAAACACTTGAATAAAATTCACTACAACAAATCATTTGTTTAAAATTTAAAATTATTAATTAATATGTCCTAAAATACAAAAATTTTTAGCAAATGCAATTGAACTGCAAAGTTTTACTTAATGGCACATCAATAGCAAGTTCAACGCCTGTTAAATTATTATCAAAAAGAGTTTCAGAACTTGTTCTTCTGTCGCGTATAATTTTAACGCCCCATTTTGAATAATTACTTATAATATATTCTGAATCCTGTATATAAACGCCTTTTGTAATATCTAATTGATTAATAAATTCAATTGCTAATTCTTTCATACGGTCAAGAACAGAATAAAGTTCATCAATAGAACTGTCTTGATAATTTGCTTGGTCCATGAAGAACAGCCTTAAAGAACTTTCTGAATCATATAAAACGCTTCTATCTTTAAAAAACTTTTCTCTTTGAACTTCAAACATTATAACAGCAGGGTATTTTGCATCCATATCAACGCCGCCTGCATTTATTTCGTTATTCATATCAACAGGATCACCATAATAAAAATATGGCTGCAAAGCTATCCAAGAAGAAGCAGTTAATAAACTAACTGAAGATTCAACTTTAATAAATACATTTTTTGAAACTTCAATAACGTAAACAGAAACACCTGCAACTTCAATAAATTGTCCTTTTTTTATATCAAAAGTATTTGCAGTATTAAGTGTATATTCATTTCCGCTTGCAGTTACTGAAGTAATTGCTGCTGTTCTTTTTGCTCTAAGCTTTGCAACAACGCTTGAAATTAATTGTTCTATTGTTATCCTATTTGTCATAGTATTGCGAAAAAATCACCACCTGAAGAAGAAGGTGTTGCTGCTGTTCCTAAAATTTCAATTCTATCATTTGTAACACTTCCAAAAGTTGAAGTTGTTCTTGTATTTATTGCGCCTGCTGAAAGCCCTGCATCTGCAGAAATCGCACCAGTTCCCACTTGCCTATTGGTGTTATGTGTTACAAAAGTTCTGTTGCTGCCTTGTGGTATTTGAATTGTACTAATTGCGTTAATGCTGCAAGCTGTATTTAAAACCAAAGAATCTGCTGAAACTGTTATGCTTTGTGTGTTTGGTGTGCTTTGCCCTCCTGTGTTTCCATTGTTTCCTATTCCTGCGCTTCCTGTAAAGCTTCGCGCGTGTACGCTTATAGGGTTCCAAACTGAATTATTAAAATTAATTCTTAAAGTGTTGTTGCCTGTTGGTGGATTCTCCAAATAAAAGAAAGCCATTCTTTGAGATAAACCACCCCTGTTAATGCTATATAATTGCGTCATTGAAACGCCGCCATAATTGCAACCAGTATATGTTCGCGCATTTGACATTGTTAGCTGAATAACTAATAAACCGCCTGAACCGCTGTTTGAATTGTGCGTAAATTGGTAAAAATTTGCCGCAGGTGTTGGGTTTGCGCTTGTAGTAT
>Ga0209337_1002104_pt1 | contig 14655 bp, 13 predicted proteins | sample LinPmetageLP53_FD_184044 | JGI IMG/M metagenome (GOLD analysis project Ga0209337, IMG submission 184044) | Marine viral communities from the Pacific Ocean - LP-53 (SPAdes) (version 2) | ecosystem: Environmental > Aquatic > Marine > Oceanic | place: Pacific Ocean | collected 2010-02-08
ATCTTCATCTTCATCTTCATCTTCATCTGAGAAATCTTCGTCGTCATCTTCATCTTCAACAACAAAACCTTTTAAATTACCATTTTCATCACCATCTGATAAATCATCATCTTCTTCTTCCTCGTCTTCATCATCTTCTTCATCATCTGTACAAAAATCTTCGTCATCGCTTTTGAGTAAATCTACGTCAGAATTATATTCGTCTTCTCTAAAATCATCCTCTACATCTTCTTTTAATTCTAAGCGTTGAGGCTTTTTTGAAATTCTTCCTGATCGAGTTCTAACACCGTTTGACATTATAGATTAATAGTAGACAATTCTTTTAAGTATTTTACTCATTTACTCCTTTAATTGATTAATTTCTTCTCTAATGTGTAATTCATTAAAGTGTACTACAATTTTAACGGATAAATCATGTAATTTATCCTGAATATCTGTGTCTCCTGATACGACATTAAGTCCTATTTCTTCTAAATTGTTAATCGCACGAGTTAGTAACTTTTTTGATACTTCAACATGACTTCTGTATTCTAAAGCCATGTTTATGTTTGCGATAAATTCTTTATAAACTGTTGGATTTATTCCTGAGTATTTATGGGTTTCTTTTATTATATTTTGTATATCGGTTGTATTTGTTTCTTTTTTGAGTAGAGTAGATATTGTGTAAATTACAAGTGCCAATAGTAAAAGAGCTATCATTCTATAATTTAGTTGCTATTTTATCTGTGAGTAAATGTTTACGACAATCACATTTACACTTTTGTTCTAATACCTTTTTTACTATTTCAAAATTCACGTTAATTTCTTTACATTCTGGACACGTGTAGTTGGTATGTATTAAATATTTTTTTATACCCTTTTTCTTATCAATTTTTTCTATTTTACATTCTGTCTGTAATTCGAATATATTTTTTAAAATAAACTTGTTTAGTAGCGTTTTAATATCATTTTCACTTATTTTTGTGTTGGTATCAACTTGTTTAGGTAATTTCTGCATATACTTTTCTATTTTACCTTCTTTGTAAAGTGCCTTTTTGATTTTTGGTGATAATTGATGCCTTTTCCCTGTAAAATCTTTACAAAACCCAAAATGTCTCATTGTATCCGTAGTTGAAAAGCATTTTTGTGCTATAGTATCTCCTAATATATGAAACCATACGTGATTAGAATTATGATTACATTTTTTATTTTCACAATAAAATGAATTTGTTGAAACAAGAAACTGGTTTTTATTTTCATAAATTTTTGTTATTCTTGATAAATTTTGACCTTCTAAATTTTTTCTTACAAATTCTTCTATAAGACTAATAGCTTCCTGATCTTTGAACTCGTTTTTTATTTCGGTTGTTGTAAAATCTCCTTCTTGTTTTTTTACACTTCCTTCAATTATGACTGGATCATCTCTTTCTGTTCTTAATGTTGCCATTTGCATAATTTTAACATTTGCTATGTTTCCTTCTATTGCCTCTAACATACTAGAAGGTCCAAATCTGTATATAAAAATGGGTTTATATTCACTTTGTGTTTCTTTACCTGTGTGATTACATTTTACACAACCCTGACCCGAACACGCCTCGTGTTTACCTTTTTTGTGTGACCATGGCATACGAAAACCACTTCCTTTAGTTTTTCTTTCAGAACTACCGTATACAGATATATCAACTATATCACTCCAATCTTTCGACCCATATACCAAATTTAATGTGTTTATGACGTGTTGACGAATTGCTAATGCCGATGATCTATTAACAACGAAACCTGGCCAATTTATATGAACACCCGTTTTTATAAGGTGACCTACCGGTTTTGGTTCCGCTACGGAAATTAAGGCCTCTTTACTACCGAATTTCGAAACCTTATCGCATATAACTCTACACACACTTTCGAGATCAGAAAATGACATTTCATCTTCATCTTTATAGTCGAGATCTACAAAAAAGTTATAATTATCTGTTTTCTGTTCAACGACGAATATTTTTTCACCATTATTATATCCTTCTACATACTTTTCGTAAAAATCATTCAATCTATCAAATGGCACGGAAAGGACACCACCGTCCATGAGCACATGTGATAAATTGGATCCGTTTGAGAAACCCTGTTCTCTACACCATTGTTTAAACATGATGTATACTTACCAATTATTAGTTTTATTTTTTTATATTCATTAATCACTATCGTAATGGTGACGCCAAATTGACTTTCTAAATGAAACTTCTGGATACTGTTCCTGTTCTGATAAATTTTTTTTAAGTACTAAAAGTTCATAAACTTTATCTTCATTATGAAGTTCTGCATACCTTTCTGCCTTTTCACTTGTATATCCGTGTCTTTCAATAAGGAGTTCTTTTATCTGCGATAAAATATAAGCTTTAGACTTCATTATTTAATAGAAAAGGTTTTTCTATTCAAAGAAGTTACACACGCGTAAAACTCCGGATTATTGAGTACGTTTTTTACTATTCTATCCCACTGTTTCTTTGTGTTAAATTCAGTTAAAGTTTCAAAATTCATAAAATCATTTTCGTCAAATGTTCGTTTAATTGGTAATTTTTGTATTTTTTTTAAATTTGTTTTCATTTTTTCATCGTTAAATTTTTTAATGAGGTCACCCTGTTCCTGTTGTGTATAATTTACGAAAAATATGAACACGTTATATTCTAAATCGACCCCTGGGCTTTCTTTTACTATAAACTTAAAATCTGAATATTCACCCTTTTTAAGTGAAACTACTCCCCTGGTTTCTTCTTCGAGCTCTCTTAAAGCACATCGTATGGGATTTGGTATTTCTCTGCGTCTACACCCTCCTGTCACGAAAATCCAATCTTTGAATCTTCGATCTCGGACAGTTAGAAACTTTGGTTTAGAACCCGTAAATGTTACGGGAATAGCAATGGCTTTATATTTCTTCATTGCGCATTTGCAAGTTATAATTTAGCGAGATGATTATTCTGAAGATTCTTCTTCGCTATCTTGATTTTCATCAATTTCCTTAGCTACTTGGGTTTCATTTTCTTGTGTTTTTTTAGTTGGGATTTGACACTGAGATTTTTCTGGTCTGGGAAATGCTGGTCTGGATAAAAATGAAGCTAATTTTCCATTAAACCCCTTAACATTTTCCATTTCTTCTTTAGTTGTTTTGAGTTCTTTATACATGTACAAAGTTAATGCTATGCATAACAAAACACCGATTGCTGTAACGGTTTCACGATCAAAAGTAAACATTATATATTAAGTTTTACAATCATGTTTTTAAGTATGTATAATCGCACCCATGTGAGAACCTTTTTCTTTGGGACACTCGTACCCTTGTTGAGCAAATTGAATCTCCTGGAAATGACCTTCTTTACACTCCGCGTTTTGAGTGGGTTTTTGTTGTTTCTGGTCGACGAGATGATTCAAAGTTCCGGACTTAGGATCGTATGTAATAATAAAAATAAAAGCTAGTAAAAAAACTAATTGCCAGAACATTTATAATAAGTGGCTAAATTAAATTAGTTCGAGTACATCAAACCACCCATACCGTTTTCAATACGGAGGATGTTGTAGTTGACGCCATATACATTGTCTTCAAACGTATCGCCTTCAACAACGAGTCTCGCAGAATCGAGTCTACTGAAGTTGAGCGAACCAGTTGGTTGGAGCTTGGACGTATCGAGACAGAATGGAACCAAGATAACATCGTTACTTATCGTGGCATTTTGTGTGTGGTAGTAAATTGGTGTGTGTGTAAAGTGTGGCCTGACAGATTTGGCATCAGTAACGTCCGTACCATTGATTTGAAGTTTCATCTTAGCAGTCGTGAGAGCACCAGTTGTGTTTTTGGCAACCAAGTATTTCACTGGGTGATTGAAACTAAGTTCTTGTGTTCCCGATTTCGATTTAATAGCTTTTTGTGTTTGTGTGACGATCATATTTTGTGGTGTATTGGACAAGGATGTGCGTTCATCCGTATCGAGATGGATGAATTGAGCGTAGACTTCCATATCTTCAACAGCAAGTGTTCCCCATGTAATTCTCAATTCAACATCGTGGTACTGAAGGGCGACCAATGGGAGCGCGGATTGGGCGTTTTCACAAAACGAAAACCTGAGTGGTACGAAATAATCTGTAGCTGCGTTGTAGTCTTGTCTCGAGTTGGTTTGATTCATAACAATTGGTGCAAGATCGGTCATAAATTCAGATTCTTGCGTGTCGATGACTTGACCACCGATTAAAAGTTCAACTTTACTGACATAACCTGCTAAGTCATTTGTTTCATTTGCTCTACTCGCAACGTAGACGTATCCGAGCATATCACCTTTACGCTCGAACCTAACGGTGGACATACCACCAGTTACGGGGTTGCCCTGAACAACTTGTCTTTCGACAGTTTGGGCAAAGTTTGTGTGACGTTTATAGTTAGACCTGAAAAAGGAAACTTCGGGTTGACCGACAATGTGTGCATCTTGGGCACCGATTGCGATGAGTTGAGCAATACCTCCAGACATATTTTATATTATACTAAGGTTTTTTATTTTTAAGCCCATGTATAATATGAAAGATTCAAAAAAAATAATTTACGCTGCTGTAAATGCAATTGCATTCATGTAAATTTTACCTGGTGATACACCCAATTTAGACACGGTCATAAGACCATGACTTCCTGAGGATATGGAAACATCGTTTGTAAATGCAATGTAATCGATACCATCTGTCATTGTTTTCAAGACTTTTACATCAGTACTTGATGCTAAGAGTGGTATGACGACTTGACCACCTATGGGTAAATTACTTATATCAAGTTTATCAATATCTGCGGTTACGGTGACGAGTTCGGCTGCCCCGTAACTTTTATTTAACGCATCTATGGTTATTTTCGTCGTTGATTGATCATACGTAGCTGTTATTTTTGTATTTGTGAGTTGAAGGTTTTGTGAGATGGCATTACCTGTTACAACTACATCGTTTGCTATGTTTGCATCGTTTCCTATATGTGCATCTGCACCTATTTTAATGTTATTTGTTATAACAACCGCGTTCGATGCTCCTGTAAACTGAACAATATTTGAAGTAACATTTGCACCTGCACCTGCTGAACACACGTCATCCAAATTGAACGGTGATGCGGCGACGTGAAGAGCACCTATAGTAATGTTATCGGCTGATATATTACCAGTTACCGTGAGTACGTTAGATTCGTAGGTATTAATTGTTAGGTTAGAAACCCCACTTGGACCTCCTACGGGACCTGGACCTATAGTCACATTTGCGGCATTTTCGTGAATGTTATCGAATGTTGAACCACCTTTACCCCCTGAATCAAAAATTTCTATTTCACCACCATTGTATTTTATAGCTAATACGTTTGTTGTACCTGCCGGTGTTTCCCAATCTGGGTCGAGATTTATCGCATTTTCAACTTTAAACGATTGTCTTGATGATGCGGACGATTTAAGTATAAGTTCGGTTGCGTAATCAATTTTCTTACCAGTATTAATCGTAATATTATCACCCGTATATAAACCTCCTGAAAACTGGATGACGTTCGACGTAATGTTTGCGGATGTAGGTCCATTATTTACGATCGATTCGAGGTTTGATGAAACGTCGTCCCACGCTATACCACTAGCATTACTTCTAAGGAATTTTTTAGTAGCATCTGCATTATAAGGCGCAAGTTTAGCTAACCCAGTTCCAGATGCTGGACCTAATAACAATTCGTTTTGTGCTACTGTAGTTAAACCGGTACCACCCTTGGCAATTAAAACTTTTGAACTCAAATTAGTGGGGTCTAATTGAGTTATAGCCGAACCATCTCCTTTTAATGTCCCACCATGTATGAGACCAGTTGAAATAACATTACCCGATAGAACGTTACCCCAAACATTTGCTGTAATGTATCCATCACTCGTTCCGTTATTTGGTGTAATAGTTTCATCCGTAGATGCATCTGTGGTAAAACATATCGTATATTCCTTTGGTGAAGTTGCACCTAAGTAACCCGAAAATACGTTTGCTTCTGGTCTTGCCATGTGTTGACCCATATCTTTGTTGTTCCCACCTTCTCCTACCTTATCATTTCCGTGTGAAACTGCGAATATCTTATCCGTTATAAAATGATCTGTTATATGTTCGTGTGTAGTATTACCTTGTACTGTTAAGTTACCACCAATAACGACGTTTGATGATATACTTGTAATTTTATCTGTATCATTGTAACTTATTTTACTACTTTTGAGTAACTTTGAGCCCGAATCTAAATACGGAATAAACGTATCATTTATTTGACTACCACTTCCAATCGTTATATCTTTGGTTTGTATACCTTGACTAAATTGGAGTATATTTGATGTAATATTTGCGGTTATTGGTCCATTACTTACGATCGATTCAAGGTTCGAGGAAACCTCTGACCATGTGGGTATATCATTAGTCCCAAGTTTAAGAAATTTACCTCTATCAGAATCATCTACCGCTTTTATTAATCTTCCTAAAGTATTATCAGAATCGTGATTACCATATAATATATCACCTTTTGTGATTACTTTGTGTCCCGTACCACCACTTGTCGATGCAATAGGAATATTTGTACTTACAAATTCTTCTGCGTAAACGTTTGTTCCTACAACAATGTTACCCGTGGTCATTAAACTCGTTGCGTCATTTCGAAATTGAATGGTATTTGATGTAATGTTTGCGGATGTGGGTCCATTACTTACGATCGATTCGAGGTTTGAAGAAACCTCTGACCATGTGGGTACATCATTAGTCCCAAGTTTAAGAAATTTACCGACATCTTCATTAGAACTCGCGGGATCGAGTTTTCCGAGTGAATTATCCGACTTACCGTAAAGTATTGCACCGGACTCATAAGTAGAGTATCCCGTACCACCACTTGTCGTTGCAATAGCTGAAGTCGTGCTAATTGAAGTTGCTGAAATTGTACTTGCTGAAATTGTATTAGAACCCGCAATTTTACCTAAAAAAGATCCGTTTGTTGTATCTACCTGTACGTTACCCAGAGTTTTAATACCCGTTATTATGTTTGACGATTCAATTGGTATAGATAAAATGTTACCATCTAGTTTTCGAGAAACAACGTCCATGGTAATATTATCCAAAAGTGAACCGTCACCAAGGTATTTTTGGGCGTAAACGTTACCCGATGTCCAAAACGCATTCGTTGATTGTGTTGGAACGTTTATTTTAACAGAACTTGGATCGTTTCCTAAACTTATGGTATCTGTTGGTACTAGGTTACCTGCCAATCCTAGGGTGGTCCCCGTAAACCGCGTCGAGTGTGTCCTCCCACCGGTTGTAATATAAGCTGGGTTAGTACCAGTTTGAACACCATCAATGGTAATATTCGTACCAGATATAATTCTTTCTGATTTAGATGTACCTTTAACTTCTAGTAAAGTAGTACCTGGACCACACATAAAAATTTTATCCTTTACGGAAAGGGCGTGTGTGGGTGCACTATTTGAAATACCAACATTTGACGTTGTTATAAAACCTGTTGTAGAATTAGTAAACTGGACTATGTTTGAAGTTGTGTTACCTCTAGAAGTTGCTTCTTGTAAAGTAATACCACCTAAAAGGGATGTTTTAACACCAGAATCTACAACTTCCTTTGTAGTTGAATTATATGCAAAAAAGTTTGCATTGTCGACATTTTCAACTCTGAGAGGTGACATATAAATGGACCCTGAATTGGGTGTACTAATTTCAGTATTAGACGCATTGAAAACAATCGTGTTTTCAGCCTGGCTATCTGAAACGTGTTTACCAAACCGGATTTTGGTAGACCGTTCGATGGTAGGTATGTTTTTAACCATTTAATATATGTAAGTATTTTTAATTGGCGTATATGAGACCAGCCATTCCATTTTCTATTCTGAGAATGTTATAATTCACGGCATATATCGGATCGTTAATTATCATGGATTGACTATGTATTTTTGCTGAATCTAATCGACTAAAATTGAGCGTTCCTGTCGGCTGGAGTGAACTCGTCGAAAGACAAAAGCAGTATAAAAAGAAATCGGGGGACGTTACGAATTGTGTGTGGTAATAGTTCTGAACTTCCATAAAGTGTGGTTTTCCCCATTTATAAGGACCTATATCGAGACCGTTAATTTCTAATTTAACCTTGTTACTCGCGGACGTTAGTGCACCTTCAACGGTCGTATCCGAACACGCGAGGTATTTTACGGGGTGATTAAACGTAAGTTCTTGTGTAAGTTCTCCGGAAGGAATACTTTTTTGAACTTGTGTAATGAGAAGGTTATGGTTTCTCGAAACTATGTTACCACGTTCCTCGTTATCAAGGTAATAGTAATTTGAATAACACTCGACGTTATAATTACTTGCTTGTGATCCCCAGTGAATACGTAATTCGACTTCATGGTATCGTAAAGCAATCATTGGTAAGGCACACTGTGGACCTTCACAAAAGAAAAAGCGTAACGGGTAAAAGTACGAACGTGCGCTTACACCTGGGTGTGTACCGTTGGAACTTTTAGAAACGTTCGTTGCGAACGTATCTATGGCTATTTTTTCGGTAAAAGCTGCGTCTTGGGTATCTATAACCTGACCCCCAATGAGTAATTCGACCTTATCTATAACATTTTCCCAGTTTTGGATATCGAGTGCTTGTGTATTATCATCTAATGTGAAATACGTGTATCCTAATAAGTCACCTGATCGTGGGAATTTGATCGATGACATAGCGTTATTATTCACAACTCCTTGTATCGTTTGTTTTTCTATGGATTGTGAAAAATTAGAATGCCGTTTAAAAGTTGAGCTAAAGAATGAAATTTCTGGGTCACCCATTATGTATTTATCTTGAGCACCAATGGCGATAAGTTGAACAACACCAGAAGACATTTATATTAATAGGAGGTTTAAATTATACGTACGAAAACGCCCTGAAATAATTAATAGGGCAGGTTCTTATTTTTGCAGACGAATCTAAATATTAAACAGGTTTCTCCTCCAGATGAAATTGATACAGCCACACCAGTTTCTCTTAATACTTCGACATTTAATCTATCGAGTTTACGAATTGGGTTATAATATTGTTGAATAACTGGGTATTCATTTTTAAAAACAATGCGATCTGTTCCATCTGTTACGAGGGTTCCGAAAACGCCGTTGATCATATTATCAGTGGATGTATTAAGATCTGTTTTTCCTCTTTGAGAAAAAATAGTTTTCAACTCATCAATTTTGAGGTGAATGAGTTGACTCGCGTCGTGATTATCAATATGAGCTGCTATTAATTGAACCTGGACTATATTTTCGAGTGGTGTTGGAAAGTGTGATGTAAATTTTTGCTTATTAATTGAATCAGAAATGGTATCAACTATAACTGTATGATACTCGTGTTCGAAATCGGGTAAAGTAGATTGACTAGTCACTAAAGCCATTTATATATACTGGAGATTTTACTTCATCTTATAACTCGCTTGGTCCTTGACTACTTTTTGACCCCCACAAATTCCGCCTCGACTATCGGAATAGTAGGCTGTATCGAGACAATCTTCCCTGGACTCCTGGTCGAAAAGAGATTTGTCACTTACCATTTCAATTTCAACTGGTTGGTAACCACTTGTTCTTAAGGCGCCGAGCGCGCACAAAATTAAGAATATAATCACAATTGATTTGAGTGTACTTTTATTAGTAGCGTTAAGTTTCATTTGTATTGAGTAAATATTTTTTTTATAAAGTGCGTTAAAGAAATTAGAATAGTTTCAATATAAAGATTAATGGACGGTGAGATCATCCTAAATCGAGGTGACACAAATGTTATGAAATTGGACGATAGCGAACAGGCGTTAATGAATGAGATAGAAATTGATATTCCAAGATCCCAGCCTGTAAAAAAGCAAATACAAAAAATTATGAAAACTCAATATAATCCCCCACCAACACAATTTTTCCAGGAAGATATGGACTCGTTTGCGAACCCGAATAAACAAAATCCACCTTCTGTACCCCCACCGGAAGAAGTTATGGATTATGGTGAATATGAAGACGAACCGGAACAACAGGGGTACGAGTATGCGGGTGGTGGAGGAGGAGGTGGTGGATATATGGAAGAAGAACAACCTTCACCTGGATTTAAAAACATAGATGAGGAAAAAGCCGATCTCGTGAATAAACTTGGTCGATTAGAAAAGAAGGGGTTTACCGTAAATAAACGTTTGAATGCATATTCTCCAATAGATGAACTTAGAACTGAGGTTAAGCGAATTACGTATAGTATCGATGTTGATAAATCGATAAAGTTTTCGAGACGTATGCTCATTGCTTGTACGACGGGACTTGAGTTTATGAATAAGAAATATAACCCATTTGAAATCCAACTCGACGGTTGGTCGGAAAACGTTATGGAAAATGTTGACGATTATGATGAAGTTTTTGAGGAGTTATACGTGAAATATAGAACGAAAATGCACGTTGCACCCGAAGTTAAACTTATTATGATGCTTGGTGGATCGGCAATGATGTTCCATTTGACGAATAGTATGTTTAAATCGGTGATGCCGAATATGAACGACGTGATTAAACAGAATCCAGGATTGGTTCAGAATATGATGTCGGCCGTTCAGAACACAGTTCCTAAGTCGCAACAACAGGGTGAAGAGAAAGTGGATGCAAATGGGAGAAGAGAAATGCAGGGCCCAGGATTTGACATTTCGAGTCTCATGGGTAATATCATGATGCCACCCCAACCACCCATGAATACGACGAATATATCCCAAGTAGAAAACCCATTAACCGATGAAATCGATATCGAGGACGATATTTCCGATATTGCTGAACCACCAGTCGGTGATACCAAGGAAAGGGATGAAGATGATAGTGAAGTTAGGGAAGTTAAAGTTACCCAGACCAAGTCAAAAAGAGGTGGTGGGAAAAAGAAAAAGTCAGTCGAAATTAATTTATAAATGATAGTATAAATGATAGGGTATTGTCCTTTGGACGAAGATCCTGTTGAGTTACCTTCGAGAAGACAAGATGTTTTTCCTCAGTCAAGGTTACAAAAACCGGATAAAACAAAAAAACGTTCGGTTCTTGGCGAGGACGATACCGAATGTAATTTCGTTGTCATGTTCTTTATCGCGGGTGTTATAGCACTCGCGGTCATGGACTCACTTCCAGGTAAAAAGTGAGTGATAAACCATTTACCATCCTGCTTTTTTCAGCATGGTAAATGTGATTTTGTTTTTTTAGTTAAAATTTTAATGGTACCGTATATGATCGTAAAAACAGTTATCCGTTGGTATGTGATCCCAGTCAGTCAAACCGTCAGCAGAACCATCTGGTTCTTTCCAAAGACTATATAACGCTTCACCGCCACTATTTTCCTGAAACCGTACGAATATTTTATGGTACCCAGTTTTCAAGTATATACTACCTGTGGTTCCACCGGGGGTTGTGAGTGTACCATTATGACCATGTCCACTGTACCAATAAGCGACTTGAATACCGTTTATGTACATATCTGAAGCATCGTCACTATTTAAACCGAAATGGTGCGTTCCAGCTGTAGTTACTTTTAAATAACCTTCAAATGTTTCGGCAAATGTAGTATCCAAACTGGCGGCCGTGTGTTGTGGTCTACTTAATGATTTAGTACCTGAACTTAGAATTTCGAAATACGTATCCATTTCAGATTGTGTAGTTGGTGTACTTGAACCTGCGTTAGTAAAATACAGTTTTATTAGGTTCCCCTTAACTAAATGTTTTTCATATCGTGCTAAACCAGTTTGTATAGAGTTACAGTGAATGTGACCGTCAACATCGAGTTCGGCATTTGGACTTGTAGTTCCTATACCAACTTTACCCGAGCTTCTATAAATATCTGATCCCGACGTTGTCCAAGGACTCGAACCTCCACCACCACTCGCGTCTTCCCACGCGACCGAACCTGATGAACCACCACTCGTAAGAACTTGACCGTCGGTACCCGAGTTCCCGTTAATTAAGATTCTCTTTTTTAGATCTATTTCATTACCTCCACATGTAATGTATTGAGATGATGACAAATTATTCTCATCATTAGCTATTACGAACTTATTAGAATCATCGTTATCTATACCCACACACCAAGCCGAACCAGATCCATCTGCACACGATAACGATAATAGTGGGTCACCGGTACCACCGCCATCCACTTTTACTTGTATAATACTATTTTGAGATGTACTACCTGACGTTAACTGTATTCCGTTTGTACTTGAACTATAACTGATATCTAAAGGTACTCCCGGGGTAGATGTACCTATACCAACATTTGATGTTTGGTAAATGTCTACACCACTAGATGTAGCTGGCCAAAGTAAATTATTATTTTGGTAAATGTTACCTGAAATTACATTTACATTACCTGTAACTTCCAACGTTTTTGATGGGGATACGTTACTCCCTACACCCAATTTATTTTGTATGAATGCATCACCACCGACACATAAACACTCGGATGGTGAACCGTTATTGTATGAATAGTTTTTAATATGGAAGCCGGATCCGTTGTGTCCCCAATTTATGTTAAAAATCATCATTCCCATAAACGTACCCGCGGGTCCAGGTATACTATCAGATGCTTCACCATACCCGAATCGCCAACCTTGACTGTCCCAGTCTGGTGCTGCCCACGTAATGTAAGGGTTTGTAGAGTAAGTTTTGTTTAAAGTCATTTCTTGGTTGTTGATGTAAATATAGTCTCTGTATTGAGGAGTTGTCGTTTCTGTAGGGAACACAACACAAATATGGTACCACGTATCTTGTGTAAATGTGTAAGTAGTCGATGCCGTACCAATACCAGAACCAAAGTTTAGTGTTAATCCTGATGACGTTAATTGTAAACACCCACCTCTATACACACCAGAGACAGAAGATAAACTATCACCCCACGAACACAGAACGTTCGATGACGTATAATTACTGTGATCATCCTTTAGTTTTAACCAAAACATCATTGATGCATCATCATCAGTCCAAACCCCAGGTAACGAAGAATAACCTATCCCCGAAGTCGTACCCGTAAACTCGAACGCCTTTTCACTTTCACGGTATGGCATATTCCCTTGGTTAGTTATTGAATATTCTTTTACTTCACCCGGTTGATCATCGTACATTTTATTCGTTCCAATCAGATCTGCACATCTCGTATTAATCATCGCAGGTAAATAACCCTGATATGTATAGTCACGACTTTTTAAAAGTTTAGTCCTACCCGGATAATTTACGTTTAACTTATCACGTATTTGTGTTTCAGCCTTTATATCGAGGTACGTTTCAGCTAATGAGGTTGTTGTCGATGACGATTCGTGACCACTCCACAAATTACCAATTGCAATTGTACCGAATTGGTCGAGTATAAACCTAGGTGTTCGGATATCTTTTCCTTCACGCCCATCTTGATATACAGAATGGTACATTCTCATGTGATCTAAGTGTATTTCCGATGCCTTTAGACGAATTCTATCAACTTGTTCATTCGTATCGTGATGTTTGTGTAGTAAAAGTTCAGCTACATCATGAGCAATTACACGGTTTTCAATTAAGGTTTCATCGTAAAAGTTATCACCTGATGTACCACCAAATGAAAGTCGTTTAGGTTTTTGGTTATCTATAGCATTATCATTCGCACCAATTCTAAGTTCTGATGCAGTAACATATCCTTCAAAAATATTATTACCTGTAAATGTACCCGTTATGAGGAAAAAATAAAACTGAACGCGACCTTTTGCATTTTGATTTGATGGATAAGATCCGAGGTAGCTTGATAATGAGTTACCGGTTCCAAAATTATCATTTACCATATCATCATCACCCCACCATAATTGCGAACTGGCAACTTGATTACCATCCGTCATATCGATCGTGTACCCCGAAAATTGTTTAGCTCCGTAGCTGTGCTGGTATCCAACACCCGGATCTTTACCTGATATAGGTAGTTGTGCTTCTACCCATGATGCTCCTGACCAATCTACTACGTAAAGCTGTCCACTGTACTTGGCAGGAAAAGCCCAGTGAGATATCATGGATGTTGCTAATCTGTTACCCGTATAATCTAGACGAACACACATTCCATTTAGATTACCTACATTAGCTATTATTGTCGAACCTCTTTGTCCCCATAAACTCGTAACGGGTGAGTATTCGTACACGTAAGTTTGATCATAACTAGGTGCACCCATGGCAATAACAGAACCATCGAAGTTCATGGATACAGAGTACCCTAATGTAGGAAAATGTAATCCACCACCATTAACGTAATTACCAGAAGTAGTGTAATCTAATCCTGAAAGAGTTTGACCTAACTGACTCACACCACTTGTAGTTGACCAATCATCTGTTGTTGTTAAAATACGCGCATACCCTGGTTGACGGTATATAAATGGTAGATTCGCGGCGACGCCACTATAAGCATAAGTTGGAGATGCACTCACAAGTATATTGTTTCTTTGGGTTCCAGTGTTGTTCGAATTACTACTATTTATTTCGTTTAAAACACTTCCCGGTGCACCTATGATAACGTGGGTACCGAACGCTGCTAGTTTAACTGAAAATCCGTATTGTAAGGATTTTATATTACCAATTGAATTATTTATGGTGGTAAACTGTGTATGAGCACTGTCATAAGGTACGTTGTTA
>Ga0209337_1002105_pt1 | contig 14649 bp, 24 predicted proteins | sample LinPmetageLP53_FD_184044 | JGI IMG/M metagenome (GOLD analysis project Ga0209337, IMG submission 184044) | Marine viral communities from the Pacific Ocean - LP-53 (SPAdes) (version 2) | ecosystem: Environmental > Aquatic > Marine > Oceanic | place: Pacific Ocean | collected 2010-02-08
GTATCAAATATATCTAATTGTTTCATATCTTCCTCTCTGTTTAAGTGCTGGGTTTAGGAGAGAGTCCAAACCCAACACAATAGTATATATGATATGAAAATATAAATACTTATCTCTTGCGAGATAATTCTCTCTAACATTTTTTTATTTATATTCATATCTTTAATTGATTCGTTTTCTATACTTGATTTGGAAATAAAACAAGAAATTAAACTTGTGGGGGTTAAATAAGTTAAAAAGTGGCTATTTTACTAGCTTTTTAGCACTTTACAATACAACTCAAAACTTATACATTTATCGTATGTTAAATAAAACTAACACTAAACAAAGAGAAAGCAAATGCTTAATAAAATATGTTTAAAAATACCTAGTAACTCAACATTCACAAAAGAACTATCTAAAAGATTTAATACAATATTTAATAAGGATATGCCCTTATGTGAATTAACAACAACCATAGGAAAGCACAATGGACAAGAAACTTCCAAAGTTGCAACGACAGTACGACAAGTTTATAACGAGAGAAAAGGATTTGTTGCAGAGGCTGTTAGCAATCAAGGAGAAAAAAAAAGTAGTGGCTTGGAAATTACATCAAGTTAAATTTCACGAAGCTATTATTTAATTAGAAAAGGAATAGATATGAAAAAAACGATACTTACACTAGCGATCTCTTGCACCCTATTATCTGCGTGTGCGTATAAACCTGTAATAGATACTGCTGGAAGATCAGGTACATTTAATAATGACCAAGCTAAAGAAATAACAAACGATATGCAACATTGTAAAACACTAGCAAAAGAAAATACTACTTTTGTTGGCAACATTGTTTATTGGTCTTTGAGTCCAACTATGGACACTAAAAAAGAATCATTAATAAGAAAATGTTTAACGAATAGAGGCCATAGTGTACTTAACTAAAGATACAAATCCTATTGTAAATTTAATTGGCAGAGATGCAAATAAACCAATTAATAAAGATTTAAGTCATTTAATATTAGCTATTCTTTGTGAAAATAGAAAATCAATAGGTGTTTTTAAAGATATGCTTGTTGCTAATATTAGAGATAAAATTTTAAATAGTAATGAAAATATTAATTTAGGTAATTGTAGAGATGAGCAAGATTTATCAGTTAGAGTTGAATTATATAAATTAAAAAAACAAGGATTTGTTGAATTTAATTATTATAAAAAAGATAAATATTCAGTTAGATCAAACATAAAAGGTTTAGAATATTGTAAAACTTTATTGTTAAATTTAATGATAGATCAAGGCATAGATACATCAAACATTGAAATAATTGAAGATGAGGATTTTTATGGAAACTAGAAAATGTGGCGATTGTAATTTGTGTTGTAAATTACCTTATACTAATTTTAAAAAAGATTATGAATGGTGTTCTAATTGTGAGGTTGGTGTAGGGTGTAAAATTTATGAAACTCGACCACAAGTTTGTAAAGATTTTTCGTGTTTATGGCAAAAAGGAATGATTGATGAAGAATTAAAACCAAATAAAGTAGGTTTTTATATTGTTCCTGAAAGAGAAGAATCATTAAGAGATAAAATATTTACTATTTATGCAGATACTTACAAAGTAGATAATGTTTTAAAAAAGTTAAAAGATATAGATTTAGTAGATGCTGATGGGAGTGTTTGGACATATGTAATTAGGTACAATAACAACGAAGATGATTTAGCTTTATTAGATAAAAAAAGATATGGTAAAAAATTAATATTTCACAAGAGAGGAGATTATGTCTAAATTAACAATAAATATAAATACAAGTAGGAGAAAATATGAAAAAAAATAATACAATAGAAGAAATTAATATATCCATTAACAACTTACTAGAAGAATGGAATATTAGTGATAAACGTAACGATAAGATTGTAACTCACATTATAGGATTACAATTAAAGAAAATAAGATTGGTTAATAAGATGACTCAAACAAGAGTGTCTAAAGTAATTAATGTAAGTTTTCAACAAATTCAAAAGTATGAAAAGGGTTCTAATTTAGCAAATCCAATTACCCTACTAGCTTTGTCAGAATACTTTAATGTTACTTTTGACTATTGGGTTAAACCAATTATAATGAAAGACTTAACATTACTAACTAAAAGGAGAGAGAATGGATTTATCCAAAGACAAGACTTCGTGGCAAGATAAGAGAATCTTTGCTATGAATAGAGTAATAAAAACAAAAGGATTAAGCACTTTAGATTATTTAGATGAATATGAAAGAGTAACTAATTCAAAAGCTAAAAACAAAAAACAATATAAGGGAGAGAATAATGCCAATACATAAACTAGAACATGGTCATACGATTGAGTTTAATGAAGAAAAGCACGTATATATACATAACAACGATTATGTAGTTGGAATGAGTACATTACTTGGAAAGTTAGCAAGTCCAGCATTAGAGAATTGGAAGATAAGCACCCAAGTTAATGCTATTAAAACTGAAATGGAAAGATCAGGTATTCCAATAGACCAGATACAAAAGATAGTTACTAATGCTAAAGCTAATGCAAGAAAGTCTGGAGATAATATTTTAAATATTGGCTCTATGGTTCATAAGTTTTGCGAGATGTGGCTTAAAGGAGAGAAATTTACTGACCCAAGCGACCCTGTAATATTAAGTTGCTTTGAGAAGTTTAAAAAGTTTTGGACTAAACATAAGTTAAAAGTTGTTGAGTCTGAAAAGGTTTTATATTCTGAACGAGGTTTTTGTGGAACTTTAGATTTAATTGCTAAAGATTCACAAAATAACCTATGGCTTATAGATATAAAAACTTCAAAAGGTTTGTTTCTTAACATGGTACACCAACTACATGGATATAAGTTGGCCTATGAAGAACAAACAGGAAAGAAGATAAATAAGATGTATATAGTTAGACTTCCAAAAGATAGTGGAGATTTTGAAGCTAGACACGTTTTATATAAAAAGGAACACTTAAAAGCATTTCTTGGATTGTTAAGTTGTCATAAATCCGAGTTAATGTTTAACGAGTCAGTACGTAAATATAATAAACTAAAAAAAGGAAAAGCAAATGTACGAAAAGCCTAAATTCGATAAACCTTTCTGTGGATTATCAATGAGATTATTCCCAACAGGAAACCAAAGTCCAAAGTATGAGTATAGTGGAGAAGCTAGTAAAGTTAAATTTACTTGTAGCTTAACCAAAAGAAAGTATGGACTATCACAAGTAAATGATTGGTTTAACACACCTGAAGTTCAAGAATATACTAAAGCTGGATATGTTTTAAAATATATGACTAAAACACAAGAAATGCAGAATCCATCACAATATGCTAAAGGTAATCTTGAACAGATTATATGTTTGGTTATGATTAAACCTTATAAGCCACAAGCTAATGTAGATGGATTTAAACCTGTAGGCCAAACTATGCCTCAGTACACACCTCAACCAATGACTCAAGCCCAACCCTCTGCACCAGATCATGCAGTTCCAGTACAGAATATGAATGATATAGATGACGAGATACCATTTTAATTATGAAAAAATTAATTAAAAAACTAAATGTATGGTCTTTATATTATAGAGAATATATTGTAGGGTTTATAGTTGGATTTATATTAGGAGTCTTATTGTTTTAATTATGCCTGATAAAGAACAAGAAATTTATCAATTAAAAAAAAACATGGCTATTAAAGTTGAAGAAATACAAGCCTTGTATATGGAAATTAAACAACAAAGAAAAATAAATGAAGATCATCAAAAGTTAAATGGACAATTAAGATTAGAAATAGAAGAAACTAAAAAAGAAGCAGATAAACTTATGATGGACAAGATAACTAAATATGAAAATCAAACTCATAGTCTTAAACAACAAATAAAACAGTTAGAAAAAGAAGCAGAGGAGATGTTATTATATCCATGATGATATATGGTCGCCCAATACGAAATAAATTCTTAAAGATAATTGCTATAATATTTTTTATTATTGTAGCAATTAGTCTAATGTCTTGTGATAGATTAGAGTTTGACCCAACAACAACTACATTAAAATATATTTTAAAGGAGAAAAGGAATGAGCAACCTATTAAGTAATAAATCTTATGAAGAATTAGAAAAAGCATCTAACGAGTGGAGTATAGCACATGGTAAAGCTATAATTTTACATGAGGGATTAAAAGCCATGTATTCAAAATGTTTTTTAAGACATAAGCTAGACTCTAAAACTGTTATAGAAGCTGAACATAAGGCCAGACAAGATGAAGATTATAAAAAAATTGTTAATGCTTATTCAGAAGCAGAAATGGCATTAGTCAAAGCTAGATACCATTATAATAATTTAGATAAATATGTAAGTTTAAAACAATCAGAGTTAAAAAGAGATTTAGCTTTGAATAATAAAGTTTAATGAATTCTACTAACGAAAGTTGGATTGCTCCTTTGTTTATCAGTTAGTAGATAAAGTCATTAGCGAGAGTTAATGATTTGGTGGGGTGGTTTTGCTCTCTCTTGACCACCCTATTTAATGTCTAGTAATTTCAAAATATTTTAAATTAGTTTTATCTGTAATAGGAGTTTCTGTATAATGATAATCTATTAGATCAACTTCTGGGTGCTTCTGTATATCAGAGATCATTCTATGTAATTTAGTTTTATTAGGAACAACATCTATAAATCTAAAATTAACAAAATGCCCATAAGGATTATGAGAAGTTTCTAATCTAAATTCTACTTCTATAATTTTTGCGTCTATGTCCATTAGACATATTACTTCTTTTTGTTTCGGTTTAAAACCTTATCTGTCATTTTAGTTGAGAATGTTGCAGTAAATACAATAATAACTAAATACCAAACACTATCAGGTAAATCGTTGATTATCCTTACCCATTCTTCAAAGTTTGCTCTTGTGCTTTCAAACCAGCCTGTACTTAACATTGATATAAGCCAGATCATTAATATTTCGTCTTTCCAACTTTTGTCTTGTGATTTAATTCTTTGAACATCAACCTCTTTACAAGCTTCTATTTCAGCTTCTCTAATTGTTTTAACTTTGATAGCTTTGTGTTTAAAATGTTCGGTGGCCTTATTGAACACCATTTTTGTCAAAGGATTTTTTAATAAAGTTAACCACATATTACATACTTCCTGTTACGAATATTATTGCTGTCCAGTATAGCACAAGAATTGAATATATTAAATATGTAAGGTTCATTCATTCCTAATATTCCTTATTTTTTATTTTGCAACTCTTTTGCTAGTTCACAATAATGGATTATCTTATCCCACTTCTCATTAGGGTGTTCTCCATCTTTTTTTCGGAGTGTGTATTTTATAATATTACCCTGTATAAAATTAAGATTATTTGCGATTATAAACTCTATGGGCTGTATAGAATACGATCTATAATGATCTCCCCCAATTTGTTTGTCAGTAGCCTTTAAATTGCTTCTATGAGGCTTTAATTTAGACAATTTCGCCTATCCACTTACCCTTATTGTCCAAAACCATTGGATATAGCATAGGTTGTCCATTTATTATTGCTCCTGTTCCTATAACAAATCTTAATCTAAAATTTTTAGAATATTCAAAAGCTAGAGAAGATTGTTTTGTTAAGCAACCACATTGAAGCGACCATATTAAAGAGTCTGGATTGCTAAAATATTGAATATTAAACTTACTGTGGAAATGAAATTGACAAACATTTTTACCGTATTGCATAGCAAGTTTTAAACCATCTGCTGACATTCCATGAGTAAAATAACATTCTGAACCATTACTTAATTTTAGGTTTAAATCTTCTACCCATTCCCATTGTTTATCTACTTCTAAAAATTGATTATAAGATTTTAAATAGGCTTTAGGCATACCATGTTTTAATGCTTTTCTATAAATTAAAGATGAATGATTTGAATGTAATATTAACATTTTAGGAAATATTTTTTTTAGTTCCCATATATATTTTTTACTAATTCTTAATTCATCTCCAGCACTAGGTAAATCTGGGTCTGAATCGTGGAATGATAATGCGTGTTTATCTAGTTCATCTCCACCACATACAATTAAATCAGGATTAATTTTTTTCTTTAATGCTTTTAAAAAATCAAATGCTTGTGGGTGGTGGTAAGGAATGTGAAGATCGGATATACAAAGAATTGATTTATAACTCATACAAGTAGAACTTGTAGCTTATTTTGACACCAATGTAAATATAACGTAACCCATAGCACTTATTAATGAGCCTGTTGAAATTAGTAAAATTTTTTCTAATCGTTTTACTCTTTCTTCTATTGAGTGAATTTTATCATGCGTGAGTTTCTGCATAATGCGACACAGTTTTTCGTGTGATTCTATTTTCTGTAAAGCTGATTTAGACATTACTTTTTTTTCTTTTTGTAAGCTTTAGCTTTTTTTTTACCAGCTTTTGTGTACTTAAATTTTTTTCCTTTTACCATTGGCATAATATTTTCCTATTAGTTTGCAAATTTACCTTTAGACCATTTGGCCTCTGGTAATTCATTAGTATATGATTTTCCATCAAATGTTAATACTTGTTTTCTATTTGAACCATCTTTATATGAAACATGAACCCACCCACTATTAGCTCCTGTATAATACTCTAAGATCAGTTGGTCAAAATCACAATGGTTTTGAATCCATAAAGCTACTTCAAGGTTGGAAACTCCTATCACTTCCATATCAACTGCTTCGCCAAGACAATGTTGTGATGTGGCTTTGCTACCAATGGCTTCTGATAATTCTGGAGAACGATAGCCACTTGTAATAGTTACAGGCTTATCAAACTTAACTCTTACAGGTTCTAACACCTCATAACAAAGATCGCCTAAATTTTTAATCTCTCCACTACCAGCTTTATTTTTTATACCAAGCCTAATTCCTGTGCTTGATTTTTCCATTTCCTCTAAAGTAAAATGTTTTGATAATTGCATGATTATCTCCTTTGTTGATTATCTTGCGTTATTAGGTACTCCGTTTGAATTTACAAATGGTGATTCTGCGAAAGCCATAAAAACATAAGTTTCACTTGCACCTACACCACCTGATGTAGTTATAACTTTAAAACCATTACTTAAAAAATCTACCCAACCTGCTGTAAGACCTGTATATTCTGCTCCACTACTATCTGATTCTAATCTACCCACTTCAGGATTATGTGTATCTCTTTTATTATCAAACATATACCAACCATCAGCACCACCTGATGTTTTTTTAATTATAACCATAGCTGGTTTAAATCCCAGATAGCAAAACGTATTATCAGCATTTCCATTTCCTGTGTAGCTTCCAAATTTTGAATAGCCTTTTTTCTCTGCAAAGCAGTAGGCTATGTATGTTGCAGTATTTGTAGTATTATCAGCTCCTACTGAAAACACAGATGATGTTGGAGATGTATCATTCCAAAATCCTGTATATGTTGTTGGATTATCAGTAGTATTTAAATATAATCCTTTTGTATTTCCGATTGCTTCATGGTACACATTCCAAGTTGAAACTCCCGATCTTTTTTTTACTATAATCATTTTTGGTGTATCAATTCCATGACCAACAGTTGCACCAGCAGTTCCATTTCCTGTATAAGATACAATACTAAATCCAGCTGTAGCATTAGCACTAACAGTTGAGGTTATGCTTCCGCTACCATTTGATGCTGTTCCGTTAGCACCTAACCAATTCCAAGCTACATATGTAACTGAATTTTCATTACAATTATCAGTATTTGATGATCCATTTTTACATACATAACCATCTGAATTTAATGTTGAAATCCAACCAGCGGCACTAGGCGTTTCATCTGCACCAGTATATGAAGAATCTAGTTTTAAATATTTAGATGCACCAGCATCATATCTAATAGCATCAATAATATAATGTGAAAATGCACTACTTCTAGCTTTAACCCAAGTCCAGTCGCTTTGAAAACCTACTCCTGTTATAACTCTTTCATCTGTATCATTTCCTGTGTAGGTAATAGTATTAAAATAATCTGTTGGTTTATCTATTGTTGTATAAGCCATTATCCGTACTCCGCCAAATTTTTCGAACACAAGGAATAATACGAACTTGGAACGGCGTATTCAAAGTTTCCATAACCATTACCATCTGCATTTCCAGATGAGATTGCATAAGGTGGAGAGCCAAAGTTTGCTGACCAATCTCCATTTTGAGAGCCTGAATGACAACTTGGATTAAAGAAATAAAAACCTGATTGTGTTGAAGATGCCGCTGTTAATGCTTTAGCTCCAGTTCCAGTAGCACCTGATGTTGGATCACCACTAGCTTGAAACGTACCATTTTTAGAAAAATATAATTTATTATTATCTAAATCTAAAGCTACTCCAACTATGTCATTAACTGTATAACTATCGCCATAAGATATATCGTCAGTACCATTAACTGCTAAAGTTCCTGTCTCTCTATAACCTGTGCTATGTGTTCCAAAACCAGCACCTAAATCACTTCTTGGTGAATCTCCATCTGAATTAACTCCAACTGCCATATCATTATCACTTGATGCAACAAGTTTAAATTCTGCGTACCATTTTCCTGATGCTACTCCTATCGTTGATTGAGCACCAAAAGCTCCAGCATTTGCAATATCTATCGTTAAATTACCATCTGAAAATGTTGGTATATCTGTTACAGATGCCAAAGGATTTAATGTTGCAAAATTATTTGTGCAAGTATCAGTCGATTGATTTACTGCGGCTATATTATTTTCTGTAAAATCATTTCCATTTCCACTTTCATCATCTCCTAAATCTCCACTATCTTCAAAGTCTAAATAAAATCCATTCGAACCAAATGTTAAACCAGATACATCTATTGGTTTCCATATTGTCGGACTATCTTCATCAAATTCTCCAAAGTCTGTTACACTAGCAGTAATACCATCTAAATAAACTACTTCTGATAAGTAAAAAGAACTTGGAACACCACCAGCATTGTCAGCGGCAAGTGCACCTATTCCATAATTTTTTGCTAAAGCTTGAAGTTGCCAATTAGAATCTTCTGCTGGATATGTTGCTGTAGCAAATGAAGTTTCTTGTGTTCCATTTACAAAAAGTTTTAATCTGTTTGCGGCAACTGCTTGTGTAGTATCTCCAATATAAAGTATATGATACCAAGCTGAAACATCTCTAAATAATCTATTTGTTAATAAGTCAGCAGTGACAGAACTACTTGTTTTTTCAAACAATCTTATTTGGTCATCTGAAAAATTAATGTGACCTCTGTCATTTCCAGATGTCCATTTACCAATAAGTAATTCATCTCCTCCTGTACCAGATAATTCTGATCTTTTAACCCAAACAGAAAAAGTAAATTTTGTTTTTGTAGAACCAGCAGTAGTGTTTGGCCCACTTAAATAATCTGGGCCACTATCATCAAACATACATGAGTTGGCTACATCATATCCTGTATCTTTTATGGAGTTAGTTCCAAGAATTATCATTAACTCTCCAATGTTGGAAGTTCGCCTAATGGTCTTGTAACAGAACCATCTTCTTGTTTTGTGTATGTGTATAAAATTTCTAAAGCTGGAGTATTACTTGCATTTGTAATTGCAGTTTCCATACTTGCTTGTTTAGTTCTAACTGCATCTCTGTGAGTAGATATAGCACTAGGTATTGCAGTAGATTTTTCTGTGTTTCTAGTTATGTACCAATCAGTATTATTTAATATTCCAGCTACTTGTTTTTTTAAAGTTTCTATTAATACTGTTTTTAATCCTTTAACAGCAACATCTCCAACATCTTTGTCATCTGGTATTTTACCATCTGTTTTATCTTGTGATGTCCATAAAGTATCTGCGTGTTTTTTAGCAGTTGCTGTTCCATAAGTTGCAGTTACAGTATCATCTGCAAAAGCATAAGATTGATTAGTATTGATATACCATTGTTCATCTTTTTTATTACTATCATTAAAGACTACTTCATAAATACCTATTGCATTTAATTCTGATGTTGACCAAAGCTGAAATATTTTAGCTGGATATTGAGTATCTCCTATAACTAATGCTTTAGGATTGTTTATAAATTTTGATATTGATCCGTCTGTTATTAATACGTACATATTTTAAGCCTCACTTAAGTTTAATGTTCTTCCAACTTCTTGCCAAACTGCTCCTGAATATCTAAAAACTAGAATATCGGTTTTAGCATCTGTTGAAGTAAATGTTGGTGCAGTTGATGCCGCAAATTCAAATACAGTATTAAAAGCAATAGTGTGAGAACCATTGTAATTAATTTCAACACAAATAAAAGCACCCTCTACTGCATTTGTTGGTGCAGAGAAAGTCGTGTTTTCTGTTGTGATATGATATGCGTTTGGTTTTGCACTTGAATCCCATGCTATTGCATTACTTGATGATGTAATTGCCGCTTGTGTAACATTAGCCGCTACAGCAAAAGTAGAAACTCCTGAAACAGCAAGAGTAGTTGAAATAGTTTGATTTCCTGTAAGTGCTAAAGTTGAACCATTAAAAGTTAAATTAGCTTCTCCATTTAAAGTAGTTGCCGCAGAAGCAGTTGTAATTCTATTATCTGAAAAGTTTGCAACAGCAGTAACTGGTAAAGCTTCAAAAGCTGGTTGAGAACCAGCACCAGTTGATGTTAATACTTGTCCATCACTTCCTGTTGCTATTGCAACTGGGTTTCCTGAAGCATCATAAGAAATAATATTGCCATCTGTACCACTAGCCATTTTTGCTAAAGTAACAGAATCATCTGCTAAAGTTATACTGGAGTCTGACCAATCAACTGTGTTAGCTGTAAAATTAATAGTTCCTAAAGTTATATCTGCCGCCCCATCATACATCTTTAAAAGTTGAGCAGTTGCCGCACCTGAAGTATCTAACCAAATCGTTCCAGCGACAGCACCACTAGGTGTTGATGAACCTGAATTAGATGAATTAATAGCAGATAGAACATTGTTTATGTCTGTTCTAACTGTTGGAAAACTTGCGTTTGCAATATTATAATCGTGTTGTGCCATAATTGTTATATACTCCTTTTAAAACCCTTTTGCAATAAAATCAAATACTTTTGATACTGCTGATCCACTTGAGTTTTTGAATGTTACATTAAATCCATTAATAGTTTTTGTATCTACTAAAAAGAAATCTCCAGTTGCCATTCCTTGTCCTGTAATCCCAACTGCATAATTAACAGTTTTATATGGGTTTGTAAATGTAACAGTTTTAGTTCCAGCACCAGATGTTATATCATTTCCACTAAATATTCTATCTTCCATATCTATTGTAACTGAAATTTCTTCTACAACAGGAGTTGAAGCTAAATCACTTGAAGTTAAAACAACTCTAAATTTAAAATATCTAGCTGTATAATTTCCTATAACAAAATTTTGAAAAGCTGTGTATGTAGAATTATCATCACTTGTTGCAATCTCAATATGAGCATTAGAGTTAGCTGGTGTATCTCCATCAAAACTTGAATTTTGTGAATCAAATAATCCTGTTCTATTATCAAATAAATCATCTGGATCATCAGAAGTTTGTTTTAAAGTAGCTGTTAATCTACAAGTATGTTTAGCACCTATATCTACTACATTTGCAAATAAATAATTACCACTTGCATAGAAGTCTGCATTAGCAACACCTGAATCAAAAAATCTAGTTGTTTCTGCATCAAAGTTTCCTGAAGCTGAGTCAAATAATTCAGATGAATCTAATCTTAAAGTATCATCAACTATTGCAGTATTTGTTAATGTTCCTGAAAATGTAGGGTGTTCAGATACAGAAGTTATTGTGTTAAAGTTTTGGATTCCTGTAACATTAGAAATTATTGCAGTTGCGTTAGAACTAAAGTTTGCTAATTTATCTACTGCTTTAATTAAATAAGTTCCAACTCTCGCTGGTACATTTATAGAAGTTGCTGGTCTTGATACTTTTTCAACTAAAGATACAGAGTTAGCCCAATCTCCTGTTCCATCTGTTAATGTTGAGTATCTAATTTGATAATAGGCTAAATCTAAATCTGGAATTTGTGTCCATGACAAGTGTGCTTCTTGTCCTAAAATATTACAAGAAAAATCTGTAACATCTGCTGGTGGTTCAATAGCACCTACGATAGTTCTAGTTGCTGATACATAAGTTGATGATACTCCAAAACTATTAACAGCTTTAACTCTTACATTATAAATTTTTTGATCTATTACATTTAAGACTCTATGATTTAGTCCTGAACCTTGTGCATAAATAATATAATCTGAATCTGTACTTAATTTATATTCCACTTGATAATAGTCCACAAATTTATCTGTACTTGCACCTATTGTTACATTTAAAGCCACAATTACAGTTCCATCATTATATTCAATTAATTCATCATCTAAAGTAACACTAGCTGGTGGTTGGATAGTATAAGGGTTAGGTAAATTAGTAGATGGAGTTGATGATACTTGTGTTTTAGTTGCCCAAGTATAATGTGCGTCTTGATGTTCCATTAAATCTAAACCTAATGTAAAATCAGAATTAAAATTAATTCCTAAAACTCTAAATTGTTTATTTGAAAATCCTAAGCTAGAATGGGTTACACCTAAAATATCTCCTATTGCTACATCATAAGCACTAAAGCTAACATTAATAGTTAAACCTAATGCTTCTCTTGATCTTCTTAAAATAACTTCTGCTAGTTCTAATGCTTGATATGGACTTGTTATTGTTTTTAAATCAAATCTTCCCTCTAATAAAAATCCACCATCAGCAGTTTTCATAGTTGCGTGTCTATCTGCTGAAGAATAACCACTATCATCTATTTCAGGAAATTGTACTTCATCAACTTGATAATTTCTTGCTGGATTAACAAATGAACATATAACTCTATTATATTTAGAATTTTTTGTAGGACTATTTAAAGTATAACCACCTATTATATCATCTTCTGTAACTGTAATTGAAGATGATCCTGTTGTTTCTACTACTAATTTATATTTACCACCAACATAAGGAAGATAACCTCTACAACCTTTTAAAAATTCTCTAACATTATCTATAACAGGACTTGATGTATCTATAACAGCATTACAATCCATTACATCTATTGTAGTTGAACCATAAGCTGTAACATCTGTATCGCAAATTGTTGATGCTGTATAAAAACTTGGTATATCAATATTTGCTATTGCTAAACCTTTTCCATATCTTTCATTTGTTAAATAATCCAACAAACACCAAGATGGATTATTTGAGTGTGCCGCAGTTTGTGCAACTGAACTAGAATTATAAGCTACGACTTTTTTACCTTGTACTATTGATTGAACTTTAGGTATTCCAGTAAATGCGTCTTGATTCCATGTAAATCTTAAAGCTAAATAAGAAAGACCTGATAGTTTATGATTACTACCCCATGATGATAATGTTGATAATAATGTTGATGCAGATTGTCCATCTGTTCCATAATGAGGTTCTACTGTAATTAAACTTGCTGAATCTTTATAAAAATTACTATCTCCACTTCCTACTGTTCTTTGTGTATTATCTGCTAAATCCCCAGACCATGTTACTGTTTTATCATCTATTTTAATTGAAGTTATATCGTTTATTTCTCCCTCTGATAAAACTATTGCCATATATAAATAGGTGTTATCTGTTCCTGAAGTTTCCATAAAGACTCTAGTTCCACCAATCATTCTTTCTCCATAAATTACAGGAATATTTGCGTCATTAGATTGTTTATTTAATAAAATACCTTTTTCGTAATTATCAAAATCATTAGTTCCAAAATCAGGTTGTTCAGGAACTTTAGGTCGCATTACCCAAGCTATCGCAACACTAATAACTAATGCAACAATAGGATTTACTTTAAAAACAGATTTTGCTACAAAACTAACTACACTACTAAAAAAACCCATTATTCTCTACCCCATTTTATATCTTGTACTGTTTCTGAACTAAAATTCATTCCAACATCTGTACTAAAGAATCTTTGTTGTGATGTATTGTTTGTTTTACGACCATTCTTTTTATCAAAATCTGCCCAATGAGAAACAACACCTAAATTGACAACACTATCTGTTTCAGATTCACTAACACTAAAAGTTTCTATGTTTCCTGAATACAAAAGAAATGGATCAGCAATAATAGAATTATCATCAGCTAATAAACCTCTATAAATAGTTACAGCATCATTAACTACATTTTCTGCTAAACAAACTGATATAAATGATTGATCTGCACCTGATAAAGATATTGTTAAACTTGATTTAGTAACATCTGCTTGTTCTGTAAAATTAGAAAAACCTAATATAAAATCACTTGTTGCATAAGTAACTGAACCACCTGATATTGAAGAAGTTAATGGAAATGAGCAATCAGTAATATTGACAGGAGTACCAAAGCCAAGTGTGATAAGGTGGAATGGTCTAATATCATTTGTTGCTAATTCGTTCTTTAATGCTGTCGTTAGGCTTCTCGTCATATTCCTCAAATGTTCGTCTGTTAATTTTTATTGCATCATTGACCATATAACTAGCATTTTTTGATGGTTCGCTATACTTACCCTGATTTAAGGATTGAGAATTAAAATCATCAGCATCTATTATTTCTTCAGCTAAAAAATCAACACTTATCCAATACTTAACTTTATATTTCATCTACAATGCTTCTTCAACATCAAATTGAAACTCATAATATA
>Ga0209337_1002107_pt1 | contig 14647 bp, 8 predicted proteins | sample LinPmetageLP53_FD_184044 | JGI IMG/M metagenome (GOLD analysis project Ga0209337, IMG submission 184044) | Marine viral communities from the Pacific Ocean - LP-53 (SPAdes) (version 2) | ecosystem: Environmental > Aquatic > Marine > Oceanic | place: Pacific Ocean | collected 2010-02-08
TTTAATAGGCGTAAATGAGCACATTTACATCTATTGAAAGAACTGCATCTCAATGAGGCGGATTTTCATATGAAAATTTTCCTAATGCGAAAGTTGGTTATAATTCATCAATTGTGGCTAACCATGTAGCAAGAAAACCACATACAAAGGCTATAAACACTAATATGAATAATTCCATTTAATCACGAAATTAGACCTATTAACTGCAAAGCATCAATAAGAGCGTTTAATTTGTTTTCAAGTGCTAAAACTGCGGCGGCAGTAGAGCCGTGTTCTGCACCAGTTGGATTAGCGGGTGCATCAGGATTTACAGGAGAATTACTCAAATTGCCGACTGTTTGTTTAGAAGCAGGAGTAGTGTTATAAAAGCCTACGGCTGAACCTTCATGGTCTAAATCACCAAGAACTCTTATTGCGTTTCCAACTGTTAGATTTTTACCAGATGCAATTGTTATGTCTCCTGTTAAAGCAAGTGTACTTGTAACTGCTTCAACCGCCGAAACAGCATTAGCATCAGCATAAACAGTTGCACCATCGGCTACATTTAATAAAGTTAAAACTTCTGCCTTTGTTATCCCTGAAACAAAAGCAGGAGTTCCACTATTATCAACGATTGCGGGTGAACCTCCTCCCCCTACATCATCAGGAGCAACTAATTTTAATTGATTGTTTGTTGCATCTCTTACCAATAACCTATCATTAGCAGAATCTAAAGTAGAAATATCCGTTAATGCACTTCCTGTTAATTCAACATTACCTGCATTTCCTTTTAGTTCTAAAATTTCTGTATAAACATTTGAATTAGCATATGCAACAGAAAGAGTGTTTGATTCTTTTCTATTTGTAAAATATTGAAATTCCATTGATGCTTGAACACCTGTATATAAAACAACTGCAATCGGAATATCACCATTAGTTAATTCAGGAACTAAGTTTGATGTTGTTGTTGTTCTAACTGCAAATGCATTTGATGAAGTAACAACCACTAAAGAATATGTTTCTCCTGCGGTTGTAGAACCAATCGCTACTCCCGAACCAGCAGTAATAGCGGCTTGTAATTCACCATCTCTAACAACTCTACCAGCAGTAATATTAATAGTGCTAGCACTTGCCGCAGTAATATTAAAATCAAAAGAAGTTTTAACAGGGTAACTACCTGTTGAATAAACTGCTAATGCTTTAATAAGCCCACTATGAGGTTTATCTGTTCCATCGGTTAATTGTGCAGTAACGGTTGTTCCTAACCTACTAAAGTGATATGGGTTACTTACCATCTTATTCCACCTCCATTGTAATAAATATTTGTAATCTTTCTGATGCGCTAAATGGCCCAACTCCTTCAAAATTAATTCTTTGTAGTAAATTAGCGTCAGAGTGAGTAGCGTCAGCATGGTCAAAAAGACCTGCTTCTCTTATTACTAATCCAGTAATATCAGTTCCCAATATTTCCATTTTAACTTGAATTACGTTTTCGGTTGTCTTTTCTACGGATTTAGTTACAGTAATTCCTGTTATTGGGACATCTAAGGTATTTGCTAATGGAGAGGTTGAATTACCACCTTGTCCAATTTGTCCACTTAATATGGCTTCTTTTAATTTAGTTGCTAATGTCTGTCTTAATTTATCAGTTATCATATATCTTCCTCCAAAAGAACGGCGTGAGTAATAGTGCCGCCCCCGAATCCTATTGTGCTTGTGTTCGTATTTAAAGTATGCGAGAACCCTAAAGTGATGCCTGTCTGTGTTCTTTTTCTTAAAGTTACATTTAGTTCTTTAATTTTAATATTTTCAAAGAAATCAAAAGATAATTCATTTTCAGCAAAATCTTTCTTTCTAATATAAGAGTTAGTTTGTTTATTTGTAAGCATAATTTCTGCCAATCTATCAGATAAATTTGTTGAATATTTACCTAAAACTAAAGTGGCTAGTCCACTTATTGTATAATTTACTTCAACTATTGTATATAAATTATAAGGTATGTTTTCTTGTTTAATTTCTACTGAAACAACATCACCGCTAGAAACAGTTTGAACAAATTTAATATGTGTTTTAATTTCTAAATTAGATGTTTCATTATTATGTATTTTTAATAGTTCAAACCCTCTTTTATCAACATCATTTTGTGTTTTTAGTTTCTTATCAAACTCTTCAAGTGTTTTTCTTCCTATATTTTTAATACTGTTGATGTTTTTCTTTACTGTTTTGTGTGCTGCACCATAAACAATAACTTCATTATAAAAATCTAGTTCACTATCTATTAATTCATATTCTATAATGTTATCATCATCAAAGGCATATTTAGAAACAATAGAAGAATTGTCTATTGAACGTGCTTTAATAGTTCCAGCAGAATCAAATATTTCTTTATCCTTTAGATTTAAAAGATACCTTGCTAAAACATAAAGAGAAGTACCTTGAAAATCAGGAGATGCATATAGTTTATATTTAGGCGCAGTTAAGGAATAATTAATATTGTTTTCAATAAACAAATCTTCAACAAGTTCTTCCGCCTCTCTTGAAATATCTAACGTCGAACCTATCAATGCTCTTTTATCTGTGTCTTTAATATCTCCATTTACTTTAATTTCAAACGTTTCTGAAGCAGAAACAACACCTTCTAAGTATTTTGTTTTCTCTAACTCTAATAAAGAAAAAGCATCACCCCCTCCATAGTGCATTAACTTAGCACTTGACACAAGATTATTTTCACCATCGCTAAAACACATCTCAGCATCACTATTATCAAAAATGTCATTAACTTCTGCTCTTGAACGAAGAACCGTTTTTCCACTTCCACTTATATTATCAGCATCGACTAAAACATACATTGACCTAATTCCTTCTTTAGACATATTTTTACTAAAGGTTCTATCATTGTTTGAACCACCTGTATAGAAAAAATCTTTAATATCATCATACATTTTATCAAATTTAGGATTTAGTGTGTACTGTCTAGAAATATGATTAATGTGTATTTTATTAGGTGATTGTCTCCACATACAAACTGGATTGGGTTGCATAATAACATATTCTTCATTTGTGTTATTTATATCAACATCTGTTATTAACCAAGAAAAATCTTCATCATCTGTAACAGTAGTTACTGTATCATAAGTATGCGATACAATATATGCTATTTTATCATCAACATGAACATCAGCAGAATAATTATTTGTTCTACTTATTGTTTTTTCAGTTGTAGTTTTACCAGATAAAGGAACTAAATAACAGCCCGTTAAATCAACATACTGCAAAAAGTTATATTTACCCTTATGGCTAATTTTATATGCTTTATATGTTTTATTACCGACCCCATACCTTGTAACAGGTGAACCAAACTCAGAATCATTAGTATCAATAAAAAACTTATATGCTGCATAGGCTCCTGATACATTTGTTCTTACATATTTATTACTTCCATCATTATCATAAAAAGCATATCTTATTCCTGAATAGGCAGGTACAATTAGATTACTTGTTCCTGAATCAGAAACACGACCAAGCCCTAATCCTTTTAATTTAATTGATTCCCCTTCAGATGAAGCAATACCGCTTTGAACAGAATAACTGCCCAAAACAACTGTTTTATACCTACTTAAATCTGAAAAAGCAAAATACGAGTATGTAACGGAAGCATCTATTTCAGGTTGGGAAGAAATAGGGGCGTGGTCTATTTGTTTAATAATCGCTGATAAATGACCATCTCTCTTTGCTGGTTTAACATAGAAATCGGCATTGGTAGGCAAGTTCCCGCCACTATCCTGTGAAACTGCTCCTGCTAATTCAACTGTTGTAGAATTAGTAATGCTTTTTATTGCATAATAATTTGTTGTCACGAAAGGAGCATGAAAACCTATTTGAGCACCCACCTGTAAAACACCGCTATCTGCAACAGTTAAAGTAGTTGAATCATTAGTTATACTAACTGCTTGAGATATTTTTTCGTTTAAAAATGACTTTCTGGAATTTGGCATTCTAAATGCAAAAGGATGAGTCATTCCATAAGTTTCTTGAGCAAAAGGAAGAAGTATGTCGTCAGAATACTCGTCAGCAAATTCACTATTAGGAGAAGCCGAAATATCACTAAATCCACTACTACCACCTGTTCCAAATAATAGGGCTTTTCTTGGATGAAACAAATTAGAATAATAAGTACTATTATTGTATATAGTATTATCGTTAATTCTTCCTGTTAATTCAACACTTTCATCTATATGTGATTTTGGGATTACTAATACTGTTCCTGTATAAAAATCACCATCCTCTGTTTTACCTCCAATAATACTAAGTGGAACAGTTGCCGAACCTCCCGACCATGATGACCCAACTTCGGCCCAAATTTTATTACTGATTGGGTCTACTAAAGCATCACCAACTACTAAATTATTTGGGACTCTATCAAAAACTACATTAAAACTATGACTAGAAACGTGAGAATAGTTGCTGGTACTAGCAATATTACAAGCAGCCCCGCCGCTATCTGTAATTCTTTTAATTGTATAGTTATAAACAATGCTAACGTCTTTTGCTGTCATTTCAGTATCAATCTTAGTTTCTGGATTTATTGGGTTAAATGATAAATCAGTTATGAACTCAGTTAGTCTCATCAATCCAAATCGTTTAAGCGAAGAAAGAGTTTTATTACTTTCAATAATCGAACTGTGTGAATAAGAAGAATCTAATAAAGTTGTTCTTTTTGTATTTCCAGAAACAGACTCTTTAAGTTCTCCACTATCTGTTTTCTTAAGTTCTCCTATTGTTAATAAACCATATTTAGATATATTTCTAGTAGCAGCATTCATTAAACTATCTGTTCTTGTAGAAGAATATGGATAAATATCTGTATTGATAAACAAAAACAATCTAGCAGCATTTGGACTGACATTGTATAAAGAATCTTCCAATTGGTTTCCGCTACTACCTATACCATGTACATCTCTAAATCTCATATATTGGTGCATTACATTTGATGTCATGGCTAATCCACCACTAATATTTGGTAAAATAGGCTCTTCATAATTAGAAAAAGTAATTGGTCGCAATCCTCTTCTTTCAATAGGTAATATTTTTTCTGAAGTAGTAAGCCCAACTCTATTATATTTTACTTTATTTCTTCCTTTATAAGAGGTAGCATAGTAATTAAATAAAGGCTCTTCCTTATTTATTACATTTAGTAAGGTAAGGTCATTCATATTTTTAGAAATTCCAATTTTTCCTTTTTCTAAATTAAATATTCTAAATATAGAATTTCCGAATTTGTGAGAATAAGAAAAATGATTAGAAACTGAACTATCAAAAGGTTGAAAATCTATAATATTTAGATTTGGCCCTAATAGGCCTATTGTTTTTCCTCCATGAAGATGTTCACCATTTATCAAATGTAATTCATGATGTATTTTAGAAGAAGGTATTTGGACATCGGCATTATCAAGATAGGCAAAATCTAATTTTGGGCTTTGAAGAGATATTGTAATATTACTTGATACTGTAAATGGACTACCACGACTTGTTTGAGAAATCATTCTTCCTGCAAAAATACCTCCAATATAAATAGGAGTGTGTCTTGGAATAATATGATTTGTAATTGTATCTATTTCTATTATACCGTCATTAGTGTTACCAGCACCATTTGTTTGTGCTACCTTTATTAAAGTAGTTCCAGAAGTGTCTCTAAAATTAGATTGTCCTCTACCTAAAGTCAAAGGGATATAAGGGGCTAATTTAACTGTTTTATTGCTGGCTTCTTCTCTTATTGATAAAATTGTAAAATCTAACATCGTATTAACTGTTTCGTCAGAAGAAAAATTACTTTTTGCGAAAAATATTGAATCCTTTTCTCCTACTGAATCTGTTGTAGTAATGTCAAAGCCTATGGCAAGAGGATTTGAGTCAGAAGATGTTCCTGCTAATGTAACCCCTTCTGCCCCCACAGTAGTTATTGTAGTTCCATCTCTAAAAGAATATCCTTTGTTTGTAGCACCGCTTAAATCAGTAGAACTACTTATCGCTAGATTAGAAGCCATAGCCTTATTTAAAATCATATCTTCACTAAATGTGATTAGATGGGCAAATGCTGACTTACCCACAGAATGAATTTTAGGAAAATCCACTAAGGTTGTTGCTGTTGTTCCCGAAGTGCTTAATGTAATATCAGCAGAAAGAGTTCCAATGAAACCTTCATCGGAAAATATTTCTGTTCCTTCTTTAACAAGTGTGGCACTACTGGCTACTGAAAAAGTAATATCTTTTGAATTAAAACCAGATGTAGTTAATGTAGTCCCATACAAAGAACTTACTGCTTTATAGGGATTTCTTGATGAATAGACAGTATCTAAAGAATAAAGAGTATCTCTATTAATAATAGGATTTACTAATTTACTCAAAGTATTTCTTCCGCTAATTGTAACTATGTTGTTTCCATTTTCTATTTTTTTATTTATTTTTTCTATTTTACCTGTAAAAATTTCATATAAAATAACATAGTCTCCTTCTATATATTCTAATCCATTATCATCGGAATCATGGTGGTTTTCTGGAAAATTTAAAAACAATAAACCATAAGTTTCATCAACCGTTGGAGAAGCAGTAGGGAAAGCCGTAACTGTTGCTTCTATTGCTTTAGCAGAATCAGAATAAAAAACAACTCTTAGTCTTTCAATATTCCTTTCCTCGAAAGTGATAGAAGTTAAAAGATTACTTTCGTTTTTATTGAAGGCTCTACGATATATCTTTGTTCCAGAAGTTAATGAGGACATAGTAAATGTATTTGTAAATTGACCTTCTGTTTCTAATCGACTAAAATCATTAAAACTCAGTTGGTCTGAAAGATGCCTTCCACTAACAATGCAGATTCTATCACCTATTTTTACTTCATCATTTTGATTAAAGTATCTGGAAATATTAATCTGTTCACCAAATTTTGAATTTTTAAGGCTATAAAAATAATTAGCCCCCGAAACACTAACAAAAGAATCTATTTCTCCTACTTCCACCCAATCATTAAAATTTCCTCTTCCTATCGCCTGTCTTATAACATAGTCTTGATTTGTTTTTAATTTTTTACCTAAAATCTGGTTATTATCAATTACTTTACTGGTGGACATTCCTGCTCTTGAACCAATAGATTCTTCAACATATGACTCAATAACATTATTTAATAAATTATTTTTTTCTGGAGAATCTCTATAATGAATATAACGAGTTGGCCCAGTTAAAGAAAGAGAAGAATAAACATCATCAGAATCTCTTCTTGCGTTGATAAAACAATCATTATAATCAGTATAGTCTATAAATGTTCCAGTTAAGACTGAACTTTCATTACTTGTTGCAGTATTAGGGTCATCCTTTATTTTAAGATTATCTTTTAACTTAACAACATATGAGTATTTACTAGAATCCATGATTCTATAAAATGTCTCAATAAGTGTTACGAAAGCCACTTTTTCTGAAGAAGCATTTAAAGTAACAGAAGAACCCGAAGAGGCTTCCTGTATTCTTACAAAATATTTAGTATTGTGGTCTAATTCATTACTTTTAACTAATTTATCATTGTAAAAATACCATAAAGGTCTTGATACAACATAATCAGATTGGTTAGCCGAACCATCACTATTTGTATCAACCAGAAATCCAGAATTATCTAATCCACAAGTAATAGCGATTATTTTTTCAGAATTAGTAATAGTTGGGCCTTTAAAAACCATAAACTTTGTTCCTTTAGCAATTCTATTTCCTAATTTGGGTTCAAAGGTAAAAGAGTCTCCTAGTTCATCACCAGTTTCAATAGTTTCTATTTTAGCAAAATGGTGCATATTAGAATCATCAGAATGAACTAAAACAAAATAAGTATCTGTTGTTAAATCAACTGTTTGTAAATTTAATCCAGTTGTTTGGTCATAACATCTTATTGTATGTCCATTAGTATTATCTAAATTAGAATAGGCTGTTAAAAGCCCTGCACTTGAAATAGGTTCACTAATTGTGGTATTTACAGAATCATCAGTATAAATAATACTAAATACCTTATTTGTTGCCGAAGTTGATGTGCTTGTAATCTTAGGATTAGTAGGAGTATCATAATTGCTATTCGCTCCGCTAGTGTTATATATAGAAGTTAAACCACCAACTGTTAATGTCATAGATTTTCCTCCTCAAACTGTAAAAATAAAAGAGTTTCAGAATACTTAGGCATTAAATTATTTATATACTTAAAAGACTTTTGATAACCACCAGTAACAGATAATTCATGTATTTCTCCCATAAATTGACAATCAGCAGAAGCACTAACATCTCCTGTTGTTTTCTTACCAATAATAATATCTTCTCTTCCAAAAGCCAATATTTCAGAAGCCAAAGTTTTTGTTCCTGTTTTAATTAAATCACCGTTGTAGTAAATGCTTATTTTTTGGGAAGTCGATGAATAGGCAATAGCAACATGATGGATATTATCTATATATTTTGGTTCTTTGTATGTTTCAACAAATAATTTTTGTGCAAAAGTTAAAGCAGTAGTAGTAGCAGTATCAAGAGTTATTTTACCTGAACTTGGAACATCCACTCCAGTAATAGTTCCTAAAAGAGTAAAATCAAATTCATTTTCTTTAATAAAGACTTTTTGCCCAACTGCAAATTTAGTAGTGTCAGCATCAATAACAGAAGAAGGAGAAGATTGAGCAGGAACAGCATCAGCAGCCCAATTGTATCTTATTCTTCCATTTTTTGTAAATCCATCAACGTAGTTTTCATAAAAAGTATTTCCATATTCGTAAGAACGGGAATTAGAAGAAAGTATTACTGGGCTTGTTGTAATAGAACCAGTTCCACCACTATAATTATATTCAATACTTATAGAGTATTCTGATGGTTGGTTAAAATTATTTGTTGTTTCATTTTTTAAATAAAGTGAAAAATTAGCACATTTAAAGAAACACATTTTATGTCCATATCTATTACTTGTGGAAAGATAGGCTTCACTTAAAAAAGACCCTGTTCCGTTAGCGGGCATAACTGCTCTCCGTGTGTTCTGTGCTAAACGGTTCAGACGACCCCCTCCTGAAGCAGTAGAACCGCTTCCATTTATGTCATAGGGAGTGATGAGGGCTTCAATCGTCCAGTCGCCATCATGCGCCCATATCCCGTAAGGAATATCATCAGTTGTGTCGCTTGGAGTAGATTCAATATCGGGAACATTATCACTATAACTGATAGAAACATGAGCATTACACATAATAGGAAAGACTAAACTCTTTTTATTTCCAACATACACATCATACATTTTATCACCTCAAGGATATATATTAGCCACTTTAAAACTCATAGTGAAACTAACATCTGTGTTTTCTCCACTTAAACGAAAACCAAATTGAGAAATATACCCACTTAGCCCTGATTCTGTTTGGTTATTAGGAAAAGAAAAGGGGGCAGGAACTCTTGTATTGTCTTTTTCGTTTGCATCACCTCTTGCTCTGAATGTAAACGGTATTAAATCGCCTCTTGAACCTATCCCTCCAGAAGCATCTCTATCAACAAAATTAGAATCTACATTTGATGGAATAAGAATAACTATTTCATTAAAATTTTGATATTTTGCTAAACTCGATGAATCAACGCTTGCCGCAATCATCTGCGCTATTTCTTGCGCTGTGAATAAAGGTCTTGTTGTAGTGTGGCTTTTCTGTATATCAGAATCAACAAGAAATCCAGTTAATTCAATTGTTTTCTCAGCCGCACCAAAATCTGCACCAACAGTTAATGATTCTCCTGTGGCTACACTTGATAAGGGAATAGTAAAATCTAATACCTTCCTTGAAACACTAATAGCAACTTCAGTAATTTTTAATGGGATAGTATCTACTGTTAAATCAATAGACCCATCACCGAAAGCATTTAATTTTAAATATACATAATCTGTCATCTAATCACCTACTGAATATAGTACCACTCATGTTTCTATTTAAATCAATCATAATTAATTTACCTATCCTTTGTGATAGTCTTCTCATTTCTGCATCTGAGGTGTCCTTTGCATTAACAGTAATATTAAAATTATTTGTAATGTTGTTAGATTTAGACGAACCACCGCTTAACATTTTATTTGTTTCATTATTAGAATAAACAGTTGAACCTTGTCCTCCTTTAATTAATTCTGGGCCCTTTTCACCAACAACTGTTAATGGAGTATCTATTTCTCCTCCTTTTGCTTTAAATCCTAAAAAGTCTCCTATTTCTCCTACTGCCTTTTCTATTGGCTCAGCAAGTTTTTTCCCTAACAACGCCGCTAATAGGACAACGCCTATTCCAATCCAAATTGGAACTTGTACTGGCAATAAAGTTAAGAAAATAATTCCTGCAAGAATACCTAAAACAACTGAAACAATCGTACCCAAGTATTCTTCTACGGTAACATTATCTAACCACTCTTTTAGTCTTCCCCAATATTCTACTACTAAACCAGTAACAAAAGTAACTACTGTCCCAAACACTCCGATAATTAATCCAACAACAATTTGTCCAACTCCCATAAGCATTTGTCCAATATGTTCTATTGCTTCTTGAAAATCACCTTCCATAATGGCTTCAAAGAATCCCATTATCCCATCAATAAAATCACCTACTCCATTCATAATCATATTAAAAGCAAACATAACAACATCTAATGCCACAGAACCAGCCGCCAATATTTCTGCCCCAAATTCTTTAAAGAATAAAACAAATCCACCAATTGCTAAAATAGCAACAGTAATTATTAAAAAGATTTTAGTAATTAATTGTACAATCATACCAATGAACCCAAAGACTCTAACTATTTTAAATCTACTTTTTGAAAGTGTTTTAAATAATTCTGATGTACTTCTTTTACCTAACCATTTTGACCTTTTATTGAATATATCAAACTTCCTAAAGAATTTACCTGCCCCTTTCTGCATTCTATTTCTTTTATCTGTAAGAGTCCGTGTTTCTTGTTGTAGGCCACTTCCTTCTTCACGGCCAACTGTGATTTTTCTTTCTAATACTGCTTTTTCCGTTTCTATATCGTCATCTCTACTAATACCGTAGTCCCTTTCAATTCTGCTCTTTTTTCCTTCAGTATCTGCGGCTTCTAATAAATTATATCCTTTTAGTTTCTTTTCATTCTTGGTTACTTGTTCAAAAACACTATCATATTCACCTTTAACAACTTCTAATCTATCATTTATTCTATTAATATCTTTTTGAGAAGGCATCATCGCACCAAATAATTTACTAAAACCAGTTGATGTTTCTTCACTTTCAGGTCTTAATTTTCTCATAACCCCACCTATTGCGTTCAGAGCAGTTGAAGTTTTATTTACTAATCTAAACATTCCAGGCGGTAAAAACCCATACATCACTCTTCTAACAGAAGTCGCTTCAAATCCTAAAATTTTAACATTTTCTTCTGTCCCTGTTAAAATCTTAGCAAAGTATTCTAAAGAGGTTCCACCTGCTTTAGTATAAGCAGTAAAGGATTTCATCCCTAAATTAAAACTTGCCATATTTTTATCGGCAATTCCTTGTTCATCGGCAAGAGTTCTTAATGCTTGCTTATAAATTTTTGTTCTAATATTGAGAGACTCAAAGGATTCTTCGGTCTTATCCAAAGATTCCCTATATTGTTTTTCCCATTCATCAGCCGCCCTTACCGCTTTTGTTGCTCTCTCTGTCGCTTTTGCTGACTCTTCTTCAACTTGTTTTTTCCTTTGAATAGTATCTATTAAGTCAATAACTGTTTTATTATTTCTTTTTAGAGTCTTAGTTAAATCACTTGTATCAATATTAACGGTAGTTGTTGTTCCTGAAAGAGTCTGAGCCGCCTTTGTTACTTCCTTTAAAACATTTTCCATGCTACTAAACTGTTCTTGTAATTTAGTGGTACTATCATTATTGTCTTGTAAATTATGATAAAGTCCTTGTATAACTAAATCATAATTTTGTGCGGCTCTTGTATTTGCAGAAATAGATTGCTCTAACAAACCATTAACTTCAACAGAACCTCGAATCCCTTGATTCATAGTTTCTTGTTTATTAATTAAGGATTCTATTGCTGATTGTTGTTGTTGTATCTGCCCAACAAAGTTGGCTAGGGGCTTAAGACTCTCATTAATGCTATCTTTAATGGAATCAACTTGAAGTAGCATTTCGGTGTATGGGTCTTTAGGCATTAGTTCACCTCTTCATAGACTTCTTAATTTCTTCTGCTTCTATCTCTTTTTGTACATAATAGATATTTAATAATTCAGATATTAGTCCTGATGGTAGTTGGTAAACTTCTAGTGGACTAATTGAAAATTCTTTTGATAGAGTATATACTACCAAAAGAGAGGCTTGTTTCGGAGAAAGATTCCCCGACCTTATAGCCGCTTTTAACTTTCTTCTTTTCCCTCATCATTCTCCAATGATTCAAATGGGTTAGGAAGAACTTCCTTAAGTTGAGTACCAACATAAGGAGTTAATTTGAGAATATCAATTGCTGAAAGACTTGGCTCGGTTTTTGTAATAAAATTTTCTACCATGTACTTAAACATAGCATTCAAATCCAAATCCATACTTTTGGTTTTTGCGTTAATAGACATAACGCTATTCATCGCTTTATCTACTTCAAGCCATGTAGGTTCTTTTACCCACACCTTGAAGTATTCATCGCTTTCTGGTGCTACTTTAATATAGTGTAGCGTAGGCTCTTGTAGTGCAAAAAGCACACTCTTATCTGTAATAACTTTTTTATTATTCAACATTTTATCCACCTTCGATACCAACAAACAAACAAACGGTGTTGGTGGAATATTATTCTGCTAACTTAGACTTTACTGGTTTTTTGACCTCTTTCTTTTTAGCAGGTTTCTTTTCTGGGAGAGTTTTTCTCATTTCAATTAAATCATGTCTTGAAACCATTTAATCACCCCTGTAAAACCCAATGAGTTTCAACTGTGCATAAACTCATATTTCTTGGCAATACTGTTGCTTCTACAACAATTGGCCCTTTATCATCAGTTAATGGGAAATTATTAGCACTTACAAAATAATCCGTAAAGTTCATAGTAATAGTTTCTCCATTAGATTTAGTAAAAATTAACTCAATAGTCTGAGTAGTATCTTCAGAATCATTTAATAAAGCAGTATAAAGAGCATCATCAGTTACATGACCTGTAAATGAAATCTCATATGTTCTTTGTGCAGGAATAGACTCTTGAACATCCTTACTTCCAATTCCTAAAAATCTACGGTCTTGTAGATTATTATTCATAGTCAAAGATAAAGTGTTAATTTTAAGGAATGTTTCTCCTAAAACTTTAAAAGTTCCATCCGAGAAAAAGAAAGGCTCTCTAGTTTGGTCTGCATTTGTAGATGATTCATAATTAATGAATGCTGTCTCATCTGTTACGCCTCTTCTTGAGTCGTAGACTTCATCTTGTGCAAAAGAATGAACATTTCTTGTTGATAAATCCATAGTCATTTTAACTTCTTCATTTTCGTTTGCCGACATAGTTAGAGTATTAACTCTACAACCTCTAGCGATTTTAACAAAATTCAAATCTTCTGCTTTAGCAGCATTATTAGTTCTATATTGATTAGCCCCAGTTAATTTAGAAAGATTTTGCTCTAATGCAAAAGAAGGCAATAAGTCTCCATCTTGTTCCTTAAATGTATATTTGATTTTTTTACTTAAAGTAGTGCTTCCAGTTGGGCGGTCTAATTTATGATAATAATCTAATTGAGCATCACTAGCCTCAAAAGGAGTAATAGGAGGACAGATTTTATTTCCAACCGTTCTTCTGAAAATTGGCCCTGTTTCGACAATACCAAGAATAGTTTTATCGTCACCAACAGTTATTTCTCCCGTTGTTGCATTCATAGAACGAATTAAAAATGCATTATTATCATCTGAGGCATGGGCTAATGTTTGTCTATGTGCATCTGTTGTTAAAGCAGTAGCCAAAGCATCTGTGCTACAAATCAACTCTGTACACTTTCCTAAGAAATAATACAACCATGCTCCATGATTAGCAACTAATCCTAGATTACCACCACTAAAGGAAGTAATTCCTTTATATTGATAAGTGTAATTTCTTGAACCACCAAGAGAAAGATTTGTTTGTTTCATTTCAACTTCTGTTGTTGGGAAAGTAGCACTTTCGAGAATACCTAACCATTGGTCAGAAAGAAGTCTTAATCCAGTATCGCCATCATCGGAAGGTGGAGCAGGAACGGGTGCGCCATATGATTTAACTACAAAATAATCTGTTGCCGCTGATATTGCAGGAGGAGAAATAGTAAAAGAATTAGCGTTATTTCCAGTAATTCTATGAGTAGATTGTAAAACATCAGTAGTATTATATCTTTCTAAAAGACACCCTTTGTAAAGATTGGCAATTAATTCTATTTGACCATCAAATGTTGCATCTACTTGAATAGTAGTTTCTGATGAACCATCTAAAGCACCTCCGCCGACTTTTAATCCAACCCCAATAAATAAATCATTTTCTGGTATAAATGTTATACTTGCGCCGCTTCCTAAAAATATATCTGTATTTGCCATGCTAATCTCTCCTTTCCTTTACAAACTTACTAAGGGAGTGTTAATGCGAATCTTTTTGCTTCTAATGTTACTTTATATCCAAATAAACGCTTG
>Ga0209337_1002108_pt1 | contig 14638 bp, 11 predicted proteins | sample LinPmetageLP53_FD_184044 | JGI IMG/M metagenome (GOLD analysis project Ga0209337, IMG submission 184044) | Marine viral communities from the Pacific Ocean - LP-53 (SPAdes) (version 2) | ecosystem: Environmental > Aquatic > Marine > Oceanic | place: Pacific Ocean | collected 2010-02-08
CTGCTTTATCAACTTTATCTGCTGCTGCTTGTACTGTATTAGTTATAGGTTCTGAGTTCGGTAAAGGATCTGCTTATGCTGACGAAACTGGTACTTTCAAAACTGATTCAAGAGGAGCTAACGAGCCTTCATTCAAAACGTTTACTAACAAGCCAATCATTATGAAAGATTACTACGAAGTATCAGGTTCTGATGTTTCTAGAGTTGGTTGGGTTGAAGTTGCTGCTGAAGATGGTCAAGCTGGTTACTTATGGTACTTAAAAGCTGAAGCTGATACAAGAGCTCGTTTTAACGATCACTTAGAGATGACTATGCTTGAAGCTGAAAAAACTGCTGATGCATCTATCATTGGATTTGGCGAGAACAGTCAAGTTAGAGGTGCTGCTGATGCGGGTCTTAACGGAGCTGGTACTGAAGGTTTATTCGCTGCTATTGAGTCAAGAGGTAATATTACTTCTGGTATCACTGGTGTTAACGCTGCAACTGATTTAGCTGAATTTGATGCTATTTTAGCTGAGTTTGATTCTCAAGGTGCTATTGAAGAAAACATGATGTTTGTAAACAGAGCTACTTCGTTAGCAATGGATGACATGTTAGCTTCTATGAATTCTTACGGAGCTGGAGGTACTTCTTACGGAGTATTCGACAACGAAGAAGATATGGCTTTAAACTTAGGTTTCTCTGGTTTCAGAAGAGGTTCTTATGACTTCTACAAGTCTGACATGAGATACTTGAATGACAAAGCTACAAGAGGTGGTATTAACTCTGCTGCTGGTTCAGCTGCTATCCGTGGTATTATTGTTCCTGCTGGAACTTCTACGGTTTATGACCAACAATTAGGGAAAAACCTTAAGAGACCATTTTTACATGTTAGATACAGAGCTTCACAAACTGACAATAGAAAAATGAAAACTTGGGTTACTGGTTCTGTTGGAGCTGCTACATCTGCTTTAGATGCAATGCAAATCCACATGTTATCAGAAAGATGTTTAGTTACACAAGGTGCTAACAATTTCATGTTAATGAAATAAGCATTTATTATATTAAAGACCGGGGCTTCGGCCTCGGCCTTTTATTTTTATTAATTTATATTATATTATATTATGGCTAAAAAAGCTAAAAAAACAGAGAAGGTTGAGGTAGAACCTCAAATTGAAACAATGGAAGAAGTAGTTACAGAATTTTTTGAAGAACCTGTGGCTGAAGAACCAAAAACAAGAGAAAGATTAAAACCTACAAATGAGTGGGAGATTAAAGATAGAATGTATTACTTAAAAGGTGGCAAAACACCTTTATCTAGATCTATAAAATCTACAGGTGTATTTTACTTTGATGAAGAAAAAGGTTACGAAAGAGAACTTAAGTACTGTCAAAATCAAAGAACACCATTTGTTGATGAAATGAAAGGTGATCAAAGATTAGAACACATAGTGTTTAGGTCAGGTGCTTTATACGTACCAAAAGAAAAAACAGTTTTACAAAAACTACTTTCTTTATACCATCCAGGTAAAGACGTTATGTACGAAGAGTACAAGCCAGAAGGTATTGCAGCTGAAGAGATTGATGTGTTAAATATTCAAGTTGATGCTTTAATAGCGGCTAGAAATATTGATATAGATATGGCTGAAGCTATTATGCGTGTAGAGAAAGGATCTGAAGTATCAGAGTTGAGTTCTAAAGAGCTTAAAAGAGATTTACTAGTATTTGCTCGCAACAACCCTAAACTTTTCTTAGAGTTAGCAGATGATGAAAATGTAATGCTAAGAAACTTTGGTATTAAAGCTGTTGAAAATGGAATATTAAGATTATCTTCTGATCAAAGAAACTTTTTATGGGGATCTAACGGAAGAAAGTTAATGGTTATACCATTTGACGAACACCCATACACCGCTTTAGCACATTGGTTTAAAACTGATGAAGGTATGGATATCTACTCTAATATAGAGAAAAGATTGAATGAATAACAAAATAATATGGTTGTCCTTCGGGGCAACCATTTATTAAAATTTAATTTTATGAAAGAAAAGTCAAAGGGTTTAGGAGACTCAATAGAAAAATTTACAAAAGCAACAGGGATAAAAAATATTGTTGATCAAGTTAATAAGCTTAGAGGAGTTAAAGATTGTGGTTGTGGTAAAAGAAAAGATCAGCTTAATAATAAATTTCCTTATAAAAAATAAAAAAATATGATACTAGTAGACACGGTATATCAAAGAGTTTTAGCGCTAGCTAACAAAGAACAGAGAGGGTATGTAACGCCTCAAGAGTTTAATCTACTAGCCAATCAAGCTCAAATGGAAATATTTGAACAGTATTTCTACGATCAAAAAAATGAAGATCGAAACCTAAAAAATTCAACCGAATTTTCTAATGTAGACGAGATGTTAGACGAAAAACTCTCTATATTTAAAAACACACAAGCCTTAACAGTTACTGGATCTATTGGAACACTCCCTAGCAACATGTATAGACTAGGATCTTTATTCTATGCTAGTTCTTTAATTGAAGTGGAGCAAGTCACAGAAGAGGAACTGATGTACCTACAGCAATCACCTTTAGCAAAACCAAGTATTTATTGCCCTGCTTTTGTAAGAAGTGGTGGTAATATTGTGACGCTGTATCCTGCCCCACCAACCGCTATAAATTTAAACTATATAAAAACACCTGCAAAGGTAGTTTGGGGTTACGCTGTCATCAATGACAAAGCATTATATAATAATGGTTCTTCGACCAACTTTGAACTACACAGCAGTGACGAGACAGAGTTAGTTTATAAAATATTATCGCTAGCTGGCATAGTCATAGTAAAACCAGGTTTAGGTACTTATGCAGAACAACAAATAACAGCACAAAAAACTCAAGAAAAACAATAACAAATGGGATTATACAACGGTAATTTAGCTAATTATTATGGAGGTTTAGAGGATACTGGATCTTATCAATTCATATCTGTAACAGATATTATAAATAACTTTAGAGTTGCTTATGTAGGTGAGGATAAAATAATACCTAAAATATCTAGAGCAGATATAAAGTTTCACGCCTTAAGAGGTATTCAAGAGTTGTCTTACGATACATTTAGAGCTTGCAAGACACTGGAATTAGAGGTGCCACCAAGCTTATTATTGTTACTACCACATGATTATGTAGAGTACACTAAAATATCATGGATAGATAGTAATGGTAAATGCCACCCAATTAACCAATGTAAGTCATGTCCAAAAGACCCTTTATCATACAAACAAAATGATGATGGTACTATAGATGTAGGGACAATTACAGCGGGTGAAGAAGTAACGGTAACAGTACCAGCTTATGGTACCGGTTGGAATCCAGTTTATAATGATGATGAAAAAAGATATGATGATGATGTAACTGACCCAAGAAATTGGGATTTTTGGAACGCTGCAACTACAACAACTACAACACTTGGCTCTTACTACTCACAGGATCCTACGGTAGAAGATTCTACAACTTGGGCCAACGTTCAAAATAGTGGTTCTGTAAATAGCGCTAACAACAGCGTTGATGGTGGAGATACTATGTACCAAACTAATGTTGGCCAAAGATATGGACTAGACCCTCAGCACGCTAATATTAATGGTTGTTTTTGGATAAACTGTAGAACAGGAAAAATTCACTTTGACTCTAATTTAGCTGGTAAAACTGTGACTATACAATACATAAGCGATGGAGTTGCTACTGATGATGAGATGATAGTTCATAAGTTTGCTGAAGAAGCTATGTACAAGCATATTGCTCACTCAATATTAAACACAAGGGCTAACACAGATCGTAATATCGTTGCTACATTTAAAAAAGAAAGATTTGCAGCTGTTAGAAATGCTAAAATAAGATTGTCAAGTATAAAGCTAGAGGAGATTACTCAGATAATAAGAGGTAAGTCAAAATGGATTAAACACTAAAATATGCCGTTATTTAATAAAACATTTACAGCTGGAAAGATGAATAAAGATGCGGACGAACGTATCGTCCCTAATGGTGAATATAGAGATGCGGTAAATATCCAAGTTCAAACTTCTGATGGCTCTGACGCTGGTACGGCTCAAACTTTAATGGGTAACACTTTGATATCAGCACAAATGGTACCAGAAGGAAGTGCTTGTGTTGGTAGTATAGCTGATAACAAAAACGATAAGGTTTACTATTTAGTTGCTGGTCCAGAAGAAAGCTTTAACGAGGTTAGTGGTTCAACTTATGATTGGAACACACCTTCTTCTTGGAAGGATTATATAATAGAATACGATATAAAAACAGAAACGTTTAAGTACGTTTTTGTGGACGTATATAGAGCAAATTATGAAGTAGTTGCTCATGCTAGCACTAATAGTAATCCTGATAGATCCGGTGAAATTACAATGCAAACACCAACGACTAATCCATACACACATATTAGACACGATATGTTTGTTGAGGTTTACGATAGCCAGGGCGCTAGTTATATAACTCAACATCAACAAGGTCCAACAACCTGTATTGCAGGTGCGGTTGATAATATTATAGAATTATACAGTACTTACGTTAACTTTACAGACAACAACAATGCTGTCTCAGCTGGTAGTTGGTTAAATTTTAGTGCAAAAAGAATATTAAACTTCCACAAAGATAGATATATAACAGGTATTAATATCATAGATGGAATGTTGTTCTGGACAGACAATCACACTGAGCCTAAAAAAATAAACATCGAAAGATGTATCGCTGGTACTGGAGGTTACGAGTACTTACCGCCAGTTATGCCTGGGGTGTTTGATGGAGACACTGATCTTTTTCACACTAGATTATGCGTAACACCGGATAAAGCTAACCCACTTACAGTAAAACTTAAAAGCTCCACACAACCATGGTTTGTTGAGGAGGAGAATATAACTGTTATTAGAAAACATCCTTTATCAGCTCCAATATTAAAAATGTCTCCACATGAAGACGACAGAAAAGACGTTAACGGAGACAATGTTGTCACTTACAGCTCGACGGACGGTAGTATAAACGATATATCTGGATTGCCATCTACTACAGAAAATTCTTTTACGTATATTGCTAGTAATGGATTTCCTTACACTAAAAAAGTTGGTGACCAAATAGAAAATATTGGAGTTAAAGATCCTGTATACTGGGAGGTTGGTGATATGATTATATTTAATCAAGATCAAGATGACAATGTGAGTGTTGAGGCTTTTACCGAACACGATGTTAGAGCAACAGTAGATTCTGTTCCACCCCAAACTAGTGCTAATGGTTTGAGTAGCACTGGACCTTTTACTCTTACAATACAATCTATAGATAAAGAATCTATTGATTTAGAGCAAAAAATTTGGCATTTAAGATTAGAGGAGAAGAAACCGATGTTTGAGTTTAAGTTTCCAAGATTTGCTTATAGATATAAATATGAAGACGGTGAGTACTCTACATTCTCACCTTGGTCAGAGCCAGCTTTTATACCTGGTCCATTTGACTACTTACCTAAGAAAGCGTTTAATTTAGGAATGACCAATAGACTTAGAAGTCTAAAAATAACTAATTACGTAGTAGAAGAATCCTTAAGACCTCAAGATGTAGTAGAAATCGATTTATTATATAAAGACGAGGCATCTCCCAATATATATACTGTAGAAACTATCAAAATGACAGATGGTTGGAACGAGGATGATTTGTATCTTTGGCCAGATTCTGTCACTGGGTTAATTGACAACAGTACTGGTTTACCATTTGTAGATCCTAACAACTATCATAGAGGAGAATACAAAGTTACTTCAGAGTTGATACATGCTACAGTTCCTTCTAACCAACTTTTGAGACAATGGGATAATGTTCCAAGAAAAGCCCTAGCACAAGAGATAACTAGTAATAGATTAGTTTATGGTAATTACTTGCAAAACTATAACCTTGTTAGTGAGTTTTCTAATGTTAATCTAGAGATAAAGCCAAAAATTGTTGTATCGTTAAGTCCTAGCGAAACACTACTTAACGCCACTGATATCGACTCTACAGATCCAGATGATATAACTGTTACTACTAATTTTAATGATGAGGAAGAGTTTGTGGCGGATGGTACTCCAATGCCACATAAAACATGTAGGTCATTGCGTGAGTATCAAGTTGGAGTTGTTTATGGTGATGAATACGGTAGAGAAACACCAGTGTTAGCTGGTGATGGATCAACTGGAACCTTAACAATTGCTAAAATGTTCTCTAGTACAGCTAATAAGTTAAAAGTACAAATGGCGTCTGACCATCCTAGCTGGGCTAAATACTTTAAGTTCTTTGTAAAAGAAACTTCTAACGAGTATTATAACATGGCTATGGATCGTTGGTATGATGCTGAAGATGGTAATATATGGCTGTCATTTCCTAGCGCTGATAGAAATAAAGTGGATGAGGAATCGTTTATAATATTAAAAAAGAGACATGATACACATCAACCTGTTGATGATCCAGCTAGATATAAAATTATAGCAATAGAAAACTCAGCTCCACCGTTTATTAAAACCAATGTTAAAAAGCTTGGTCAAGTTTATGAAGTTAACCCAGGGTCTATAACTAGTGCTAACATAGGTACCACGGGTAACGGTTTTCCACTTCCTGATTATAGTGAGTTGTGGGTGAGAGATAACGCTTTAGGTTTTGAAAACGTGATAAACGCAAATGGGTCTAATAACCAAACGTCTTTTAATCAAATGCTTAACAACGGCCAGATACACCTTCGCGTGAGAACGGCTAACATCACCTCAGAGTGGTACCAAGTTACTAAGTATGTTAATGAGAGCTACCACAAATTCACTATTGATAGTGTTTTTGAAGAAGATGTTAATTTCGCATCAACTAATGGTTCGTTTTCTGGTGCTGTAGATGATCTACGTATTGAATTCGCTAACCATCAAATTGAAGAAAAGAAAGAATTTGAAGGAAGATTCTTTGTTAAAATATATAAAGATTTAGTTTTATTACAAAACTTACTTATACCTACAGAACAAAAATATAAAGTTACTGAAGCCGCTGCTATGGGTTATTGGAATACACCAAGGGGTAATAGATTGCTTTATTCACAATCACTCGTTTATAAAGCAGCAGCTGATTGGGAGTCTTTTGCTGTTAACTGTAAAGGTGAATTAGATGCTATTTCTGGAGAACGAAATTTAGGTTTCGCTATAAATAGTGATCCGTATTCCGCGGATGATCAAAAATTCTTTTTTTACACAGCAAACAGTGGAAATGATTTAGGGTTAAGAACAGCGAGTTGCGCGGCCAGAGATGGCGTTGCACTGTGGGCTACTAGTTCAAGTGAGCGTTTTCATATAGATGCTAGTTATGTTAGAGCCCCTCGGGATGAAAACTTCAACGGTTGTACTAGATATCCCAATTTGTTAGCTCCATCTCCTGATACTTTTGATAACCCCGGAACAAGAGGTAAAGGATTACACAACGCGGGTAAATCTATGGATATTGGTTATATATTTCCTGGAACGAGTGAGTATAATTTCACCAACGACGAGCATGAGGATTTTTATAAAAAACTTACTACAAAAGGAACTACGTTTAGGTTTAGAGAAGATGATGATGAAATAATTTATAAAGTAACTGGTTCGGAGAAAGGTGATTGGGAAGCTGGCAACACGGGTCACTATGGAGCTCAGCACATGTATCACGAAGCAACCGCCGAACAACCTGGTAATAATAAAGTTAGATTTCGCGTTGACTTCGAGCAGTTAGAAAAACCAGGTGTTGGGATGATTGGTGATGGTGAAACCGGGTATATTGTAACTGGAGGTCAAAGTACTACTGGGATGACTGGAGTAAAAGAGCTTGGGTGGTGGGGTGGAAGGCATGACTTTGGATCAGACACTGTCAAACCAAACCCGTTTTATGTAAATGACATTTTAACCCCGCTCGTACCCCAAACATACACAATACCTTATAACATAGGTGGTGGTGGTGACGATGGTGGCGGAGTTGATCCGTTTAGCCCACTCTCTGCCGTGAAAATACCAATGAAGATTCCTATGCCACCTGGTTATATTGATGTTATTGGTACTTGTGGGGATGGCCCTTATGACTATATCGATATAGATGGCAACACACACGTAGGTGCAACTGGAATTCAACAGGCTAGAAGATGGAGACAACACACGGCTAAGTATCACCATATAGAAATCGTTGAAGTTAAAGGAGATGATGATACTAATTTTACCTCTAAAAATCCAGCTATCTGGGAAACAGAACCCAAAGAAGATGTTGGTATGGATATTTATTATGAAGCTTCTAATGCTATTCCGATAGAAATAAATGCGGCAACAAACGAGCTTTTTGCACCGAGAGATACAGTTGTTGATAGAGACCACGGTTCTCATTTTGCTCCTGGAATTAAAGTTAAGTCTTGGAGCGAAAACACGGTAACCCTGTATAATCCAGATACCGGTAACAACCAAGTGTCAATAACATCTGGAGATAGAATAAGATTCACTAGGCCTGACGGCGCTGTTTATACTGCTATCTCCCAGGGAGTAATTGATCCTAGTACTGGGGTTCCATACTCGCATACAGCTGGGCTTCAACCCGCTGGTTCATCAATAACAATTAGGGGTTGGGAGGATGCTGCTAGACCTATAGCACAGTTACTTAATAACGACGCTCCGCACAACCAACCATATACATTAAATTGGTTTAACGCTTACGCTTTTGGAAATGGTATTGAATCAGATAGAATTAGAGATGATTACAACCAAGCCACGCTAGCGAATGGTGTTAAAGCGTCAACGGTATTAGCGGAACAATATAAGGAGGATAGAAGAAAAACAGGTTTAATACATTCTGGTATTTACAACTCTACTAGTAATATTAATAAATTGAATCAATTTATTGCGGCTGAAAAAATAACTAAAGATATGAACCCTTCGTATGGTAGTATTCAAAAGCTACATACAAGAGATTCTAATATAGTTGTACTACACGAAGATAAATGCATGAAGGTATTAGCTGATAAAGACGCTTTATTCAATGCTGATGGTGGTAAGAACGTAGCTATATCATCCAACTTCTTAGGATCAGATCAACCTTTTGCTACTAGATATGGGATATCTACAAACCCAGAATCTTGCGCAACGGATTTAGCTGGTAGATTATATTTTGCAGATAGAACTAGAGGAGCTGTTTTAAGGTTATCTAACGATGGTATAACTAATATATCTGATTATGGTATGAAAGATTGGTTTGGTGACAATCTAGGACCTCTAACACAGCGAATATTAGGTTCTTTTGATGAAAAGAAAGATGAGTATAACATAACAATAAAAGGTTTGTACCCAGTGGGAACAAGCGGTGTTGGTAGTGGTGGTGATCAATGTGGTTGTGATACTAGTACTGTTAGTACAAGTCAAGATGTCGGTGACATAAGAGACTTAGAAAATACTACAATACTAAGAAGTCAAAGTAATCTAAATATTGGTAATGTTAGCGTTGGTAATCTTGACTTTTATAATTCTGAGGTAACATTAAGTTTTAGTGAGAGAGCGAAAGGTTGGATATCATTCAAATCATTTGTTCCAGAAAGTGGAGTCAGTATTAATAATGAGTACTACACGTTCAAAGGCGGTGAGATGTATAAACATCATTCAAATTTAAATCACAACACTTTCTACGGAGATCATAAAGAGTCTAGTGTTACATTGTTATTTAACGACCAACCTGGTACTGTGAAGAGTTTCTCTACGCTAAACTACGAAGGATCACAAGCTAGGAATAAAGCAAATTTAACAGATGGTGAATATCACAATCTTGTAGAAAGAGATGGTTGGTATGTTAGTGATATTAAAACTAACCTACAAGAATCAAGTTATTTAGAGTTTACAGGTAAAGAAGATAAATGGTTTACATATATCAAAGGTGATACCACTACTTTGCAAAATCTAGATGAAAAAGAGTTTTCAGTTCAAGGTGTTGGAAACTATCAAAACATGACAGTTGTGGGTGCGGAAGCAAAACAAGAAGTATGCTTAACTATTACTCCAAACATCAACTGTGTTCAAGTGCTTGGGTGCATGGATCCTGACGCGCTTAACTATAACGCTAATGCAAACGTTGATGATGGAAGTTGTACTTATCCACCAGAACCAGTTTATGGCTGTACAGATCCTGATGCAAATAATTATGACGCCACAGCAACTTTGGATGATGGAAGCTGTGAATACGATGTAGATGATGGTGGAGGACCGGTTATGTGCCCATGGACTCATCTTGGAAGAGCCACGGATGCTAACTGGATTCCTACTCAAAACAATTATCCATATCCTTTACAAGGATTTTATACTCAAGTAGCATTTAGTCGCGCGCAATATATTCCATCTAATCATGATATTACAGTTGCACCTTTTTACAGTTTTGTAGGAAATCCTTCAGGCAACATGGGTACGTTATCTAACAACAGAAGAGTAACAGGATGGTATATAACTAAACCCCAATACTACGGGCCTCTTGACTCTGATACAAACGCCTTGTTCAATTCTTATTGGAATATCACTGGTGCTGACGCTGGGCCTTTGTCTGGGTGGCAGTCTCCTATTATAAACTCTTGGAACGATGTTATAGCGCACTTAAATGCAATGGGTATAGTATCGCAAACATTAGCAAATAATGATGATTGGGATAACTTATACACTATATTCAATGATGCATTTGGTTTTACTCCCGTTTACGGACCATCTATTAATTGTTCTCATTTTTAATCACATCACATGGCAAATTATACAATAACAAGAAGTACTGAAACTGATCACACTTACGGGTGTACTCAATTCTCGACAATACAAACTGAGGATCAAGTAGCAGTAGACGGAGGGCCGTTGGATAGCACTGTTGTTTGGGATGTAACAGCTGACCAAGGTTTTTCATTAGACATAGAAGACTTTAGTTTTACTGGAGCGACTCAACTGAATGTACCAGCAACGGTGCCAGTATCAACATCTTGGGAAAATCTACCTGCCCCAATTTTATATGCAAAGATGGTAAAGGTTTCAAGCGTATTAATTAGGGTTACTTTATATTTAGCCCCGGACGCTAGTCAACCTGGTTTTGGTGGTGGTAACAATTTTGTGATGCCTAGTACTGACATGAACGTTACTGTGCCTATAGAGGGTTGCGCTAAGATAGCTGGGCACTCTATGCGATTTTGGTTTAATGAGCCAAGTTAACAAATAAACAAACAATAAACTATGTCATATCATTACGGAAGTTCATCAAGTTCATCAAGTTCATCAAGTTCATCAAGCAGAGCGGGTGAAGCTCGTATGCCAGCTCCACCTGGATACCACTATATGCCTGATGGTAGTTTAATGCTTGATTCTGCAATGACATACGCTACAGCCGAAGCTCTTTCAATAACAACTATAACTATTAACCCAGAGTTAGAAAAAAATTTAGTGGTAAAAAGTAGTGATGCTGAAGGAGGGTTGAAATCCCACGAAGTATTTGGTACACTTCCACCACAAGCGTTAGATAAAGTGAGTACTAGTGTTGGTGATTATTTAATGAGCTATGTGGTTGTTGCTAGAGGTGGTCATAGATATAAATCCACACCGACTTTAACTTTTAATAGTAAGTTGTATAACGTTGAAAGATTCCCTCAACTAACTGACAATCCTTATGAAAAAGGTAAAAAAGATATAACAGGTGTAAGATTTGAGATTTATAAAAAATAGATATGGCAGAATACAAGAAATATACAAAAGAAGAAGCGGTAAGAATTGATAAGCTTAAAGAGAAAGCTGTAGTGGAACGTGAGGTAAAAGCAAAAACAATTGAAACTACTAAGGAAGCTACAGAGATCTTAAAAGGAGTCGACGGAGTACGACCTGCAAACCCCACTCAAAACGTATATGTTGATAGCGGGGTGGACACCTCTTCGCAACAAGGTTTAACTGATTTAGGCATATACCTACCTATTGAAACCACTTCTCAAGAAGAGATACAAAAAATATTAGAAAAGATAGAAGTTGCACCCGCAACACCGGTTGTTAATTTTAATCTAAATTATGACATAGAGTTGATACCAGTTCCTGATATCAATAAAATATACTCGCTAACAACAGTTGAGAATAACATTTGGGATAAACCAATTTACGAAGAAAGTGTTGATGAGGCTAGTAGATTTGAAGAAGTACATGTGTTGAATAATTTTATTAGTAGTCTTGGTGGTGCTTTTAAAATATCTGTTAGTGGAGTTGCTAACACGTGTTTTGAGCTAGGTGTGTTTAACCAGACCGATAATAAGTGGTATAATTGGAGCGAAGTCAGTTCAACTAAGACTAATAAATCCGGAGATACATACATGTCTACGGAGCATGGTATTTTTAACTTGGGCCGAACTTACTTTGAAGGAGTTATTCCTGGGTCAGGCAGAGAAATTGTAACCGTTAACATACCACCCGTGAGTCACGAGACTGTTTATAGAATAGGGTTTTTGAGATCAGGCACTATAAAGCCCAATGCTTATTGGACTTCTAACACCGACTACGCCGACTTGCTACCGATGTTTGATGAAGTGGAAAAACCGGGTTACATTCCAACGTATAAGCTAACTCAGTTAATGAGATCTTCTACCACTATAAAACTAGAAGATAGTCATTTAGGTAGTGGAAATGGGGGTGATGAGTTAGTTATAAATCACACTCCTGGTGCTTTGCTTAACACTATTAATAAAACTAAAGGAAGGTACTCTATTAATTTAAACATATCGTCTAGAAAAAATATGCAATTAAACGAAAATGTAATTGGTGGTGTGTTAGATACAACTCACTTAACGTTGGGTGACCCAGCTATTACAACGGAGTTGTTAGGTGTTGATCTAGTGGCTTCAGTAAACTCCGAGGGCGTAGGAAATGTTACTGGAACTATAACTTTGGGTAAAGCATCGCTAAGACATTGTGAGATACATTTAAACACTAGTGGTATATTCCTAACTGATCAAGATAAATAAAACATAATATATGCCAATACTACAATTTACATTTGCACATCAATTAAACGTTTCAGCACAAGTTGGAGACACAGCTTACTATGTACCAACGTCTACGTCTGCTCAGTTTCAAGTTAACTCGTCTGATATTATTGAGATAGGAGATATAACTTTTGTTAGTCCAGATGGACTTGGGTTTTGGTGTAATACAAATCTTTCTTCAGGATCGTATCCTAGCGCTTCAGATTATATTTTCTTTTCTAAAGATAACAAAGCTAACCAAGCAAGTGTATTAGGTTATTACGCTAAAGTACAGTTAAAAAACAACTCTAAGACTGAAGCCGAAATATTTGGAGTTAGTGCTGATACATTTGAAAGTAGTAAATAAACGGCAAAAACTGTGACTATATTAGTAAATTTAATTAAATATAATCATGGACGAAGAAATAAATAAACAAGTTGAAAATTATCCCTTAACAAAGGAAGAAAGTAGAGTTCAATTTGTTCAAATAACAGAAATGTTGGGTTTAAAACATTCTTTTAACTTTGACGAAGCGTGGGAGATAGGTTTAGAGGTAAGACGAAGAAAAGAATTTAGAGAAAAAATAACTGAACTAGAGCAAGCAATAATGAGTGTGGAGGGTACAACTGGAGAAGTAATGCACAAGGCTAATCCTGTTAAACATACTTTTGCTGGTGGTTGTTATATTAGAGAGATATATAATCCAGCTCACGAGCTTATTGTAACAAAGATACACAAAAAAGAACATCCGTTCTTTTTAATGACAGGTAAGATGTCTATCTTAACGGAAGAAGGGATACAGAATATAAAAGCTCCTTATCAAGGGGTTACGAAACCAGGCACAAAGAGAGCGATATATACACATGAAGAATGTATATTCATAACAGTACACGCTACGGATAACACCACGATAGAAGATGTTGAAGAAGAGGTTGTATGTACTAAGTACGAAGATCTACCACCTGGTTGTGATGCGTTGGAAATACTAAAAGAAATTAATTTAAAAGAAGAATAATATGAGTTTTATAATGGCAGCGGGAGCGGTTGTAGGAGTTGTTGGTGGGGTCATGAAAATGAGTGCTGCTAATAAAGCTAAGAAAGAAGCGGCGGCGGCCCAGAAAAAAGCAAAGGCAGATATGGAGGCTAAAAAGAAGCAGTACGAAGCTTTAGACACCTCTAACTTAGCCAAAAATTTGGAGAATAAGTTTGAAGATGCAACTATCAACCAAAAAGGTATGGAACTTCAATCTCAGAAATCAGCTCAAAGTAGAGCCAATATTATGGATCAAATGGGTGGTGCTGCTGGTGGGTCTGGTATCGCTGCGTTAGCACAAACAATGGCTAATCAAGGGGCTGAAGACGCTCAAAAGGCTGGGGCAATGATCGGTGATCAAGAACAAGCTAACCAAGCAAAAGCAATGGAGGGTGCTGATGCTGTTCAAACAGCTAAATTGCAAGGTGCTAAGGATTCTAGACAATTACAATACGATAAAACGTCAAACTTAATGAATATGTCAGCTGGTGAAGCTCAAGCTGCTGGTGATGCTAAGACCGCTGCTGGTCAAGCCCAGGGTGATGCTATGGCTGGTATTGGTAGTAGTTTGGGAGGTGGCGCTAGTGCCTTTGCAAAATAAATAAACAAATATAGA
>Ga0209337_1002111_pt1 | contig 14633 bp, 13 predicted proteins | sample LinPmetageLP53_FD_184044 | JGI IMG/M metagenome (GOLD analysis project Ga0209337, IMG submission 184044) | Marine viral communities from the Pacific Ocean - LP-53 (SPAdes) (version 2) | ecosystem: Environmental > Aquatic > Marine > Oceanic | place: Pacific Ocean | collected 2010-02-08
ATAACACAACAGGGAATTAAATATGCCTTATATCGGAAATGACATTCAATTTGGTGAGCTAACCAGTCAGACGTTTACTGGTGATGGTTCTACTGTTGCATTTACAATGGGCTACAGTGTAGCTAACACCACATCTATCTTGGTGACTTCTGGCAACGTAGTTCAAGAACCAACGGTAGCTTACACTGTTTCTGGAACGACACTTACGTTTACCTCTGCACCAGAAGATGATGACACAATCCATGTAAGGTTTTTGGGTCGTGTTGTTGATGTTGCAAATGCAGCCATTCTTCAGGACAGCGATCAGGACACTAAGGTACAGGTTGAAGAGAGTGCCGATGAGGATACCATTCGGTTTGATGTTGCTGGTGCAGAAGTAGCTACACTTACTAACAGCGCACTAACGCTCAAAGGTACTACTCCTACTCTTACAATCGGTGATGCTGGTGCTGAAGATACAAAGATTGTTTTTGACGGCAACGCTCAAGACTTTCGTATTGGCCTAGACGATGGCACAGACACTTTAGAAATTGGTCTGGGCGCAGCACATGGCACCACAGCGCACATTATCACAGATGCTGCTGGCATTGTGCGGATGCCGCTTCAAAGCAGTTTCAGAGCTTTTGCAAATAGTTCTACGACACTTACTGATAATACTTATGTTAAAGTTGGCTTTACTAATGAAAATTATGACACCAATGCAGATTATACGACTGCAACATCTCGTTTTACTGCGCCCGTAGATGGCAGGTACTTATTTACTGCGGCGGTTAATGGACTGGACGGTTTAGGGACCACCGATGGGGCTGCAATTTTTATGTTTCTTTACGTTAATAATGCCATTGGGTCTGTTCTTACTAGGGTAAAACTAGATGGTGGCGATGATTTTTCACAGTACTTTGATACTTATGGAGTAAACGGAAGCGCAATTTTAGAGTTAAATGCTACTGACTATGTTGAAGTATTTATTCATCAAAACACTGGGGCGGGAGTAACTATGAATTATGGTACAGCATATGTGTATTGGTCTGGCGAACTGCTAGGATAATAGGAGAAAAAAATGACTGACTTTACAATTACTTTAACTGATCTTGAAACAAAGTGTATGACTTATGTCTGCACAAATACCGATGATTACATTACAAACGCAACACAGGTTCGCGCTGCAAAAGGTCTTGCAGAAATAGTTCGATTAAACTTTGCACATTGCAATGCCAACGAGGTTACTATTGCTAAAGGCGAAGCGGCTCAAGTAGCTCAAGCTTTTGATTTGGGTGTGGTTAAAACTGCTGCACAACGACAAAAAGACTTTGTTAAAGCTAATCTATAAGGAATACAAAACATTATGACCTTCGTAGAACTATGGCCCATTATCTCTGGCTTCATTGCTGTCGGTGCTATCGCTATAGCTTTTCGTGCGGAGGTACTGGTGCGTATTAAAGTGTTAGAGGACAAGATAGTGACTGTGTTCCAACTGCTTAACGAAATGAATAAACGCAAATGAAAAGATATGTTATAGCTTTTATCTTTGTAGCAGCATTAGTTCTAGTAATGTTGGTGACACTATCATCATCAGCTAAATCTCAGACTATGTGCGTTCCTAAACTTGCTATGATAGAGGCTATGTCAAATAAGTTTAATGAAAAAGAAACAGAGTACGGCGTAGATACTCGTAGTGCAAGCTATGTTGGTGTTTATGTAAATGCTAAAACCAAAACATTTACTTTTACTATGACGCCTAAAGGACAGCCCAGTATTCTTTGTGCTATTGCTAGTGGCACACAATGGGAGCAACTACCCGGAATATCCAGAGGTATTATATCTGATGGTTCACTAATTAGTATTGCTTTTGATGAGGGCACAGGAGACTGGCAGCTAATGTACTTTGATAAAAACAAGGGTACTATTTCTGTAGTTACCAACGGCAATTCTTGGGAACGTATTATACACACCAATGATTCTTCTACTTAAAATAAGGTATAAATAATGGCAACTACTCCTCCTCCTTCACTAACCGTAGACCAACGAAATAGACCTATTATTGATTTTATGGGTGAACAAGCGGTTACTCCGGGCCTTCCCGCAGCCGCAACTTATGTTGGAGCAGGGCAAGTTGCCAGAGCAAATGAATTTGTTTCAGCGGGTGACAAAACTATTGCTCCAACTGCACCGTTAGCTACGGCTGCTCAAGCAACAACTCCCCCTTCTGTAGCCACCCCAACTACTCTCACTACTCCTCAAGTTACTTCTCAGCAAATGGCAGATTTTGGCGCACAGGCAGCAGCCACACAAGCAGCGCCAACGCAAGCCATTACTGCTCCCCAAGGAGTTGTTTCGCAACAGTCCATTCCTCAAGCTGCTATAGAAGACTTGCAAGAACAGGCAACAGTTCAATACCAACTTTCTGAGCTGTACAAAACTATTGAGAATGGTAAACCTCTTCCTGCTTGGGCTGCTGGTCCTGCTAGGTCTGCCTCACAGGTTATGCAACAACGCGGCTTAGGGTCGTCTAGCATGGCTGCTGCGGCTATTGCACAGAGCGTTATGGAAGGCGCTATGCCTATTGCCGCTGCTGACGCCCAAGCTTATCAAAGGTTGCAATTAACAAACCTTAGTAACAAACAAGCCGCCGCTCTACAAAAAGCAGCAATGTATGCAGGGATGGACACAGCAAATTTAAATTCTCGCTTGACAAGTTCGGTTAATAATGCTAAGAACTTTCTTAGTATTGATCTTGCAAACATGTCCAATCAACAGGCAGCAAACACTACTACATTTAACGCTAATGTACAAGCTGCTTTTACAGATCAAGCGCAAGCAAATGCCACAAAACAGTTCAATGCAAAGAGTGAAATTCAAGTTGAAGAGTTTTTTGCTCAACTAGGCACACAAGTTGATGAGGCAAATGCTAACCGTACTGCTGCTGTTAGGCAGTTTAATGCAGGGCAACAAAACTCAATTAGTGAGTTTAACTCAAACCTTCAAGATACCCGCGAAAAGTTCAATGTTAATATGCAGTCACAAATTGAACAGGCTAATGCTCAGTGGCGGCGGCAACTTAACACTGCAAACACAGCCACACAGAATGAAGTTAACAAGCTTAATGCTCAGTCTGTACTAGGTTTGTCTGCTACAGCCCAAAACAATTTGTGGCAGTCTTATAGAGATGAAGCTGGTTGGCTAGTACAGGTTACAGAAAGAGCTATTGACAGAGCGCATCAAGCTGTTCTTGTAGCTCAACAGGGTGACATCCAAAAAGAATTGCAGTACTCCAAAAACCTTGCAAGCGCCTTTGAAGGAATTGGTGGTTTAGTTTTTAATAGGTTGTTTCCAAGTAGCCCCAAACCACCGGCTAGTTAAGTTAAAAGGAAAATAATATGGATTGGTTAAAAGCAGCAGTAGGCATAGGATTGCAGTTATTTACTGGTGGCTCTAAAGCAGCATCAGCACAACAACGTTTTGGTCCCGATAGTTTTTTAATTACGGAAGAGCAAATGGCAAAAGAATCTGATGATGCCAAAGTAGCATTACAACAAACTGCTGCAATGGGCGAAACTGCACGTTATAGAGACACCGAAAATTTTTATAGAAATGTTCTTGCTGATTACAATATTAAGGACGAAGCTGCATTTGAAACGCTTTTAGAAAAACTTAAAGCATAGGAATAAATAATGATACCTACTCAAGAAAGCAAGGCTGTTAGTGCAGAGTACGACAAAAAGAAACGAGATTTGTTTTCTCGTCCTCCTGCTGGGTACTCTTTAACGCAGGAACCTAACAAATGGCCGTGGGATAAACCACCACAGTATACAAAGATAGAAGACGCTTACAAAAGCATTAGAGCTAAGATGATTGAGCCAAGTGCTTTGTATGATGTATTAAATTTACTAGACGCTGGTATTTCTGTTGAGACAATTGTTCGTTCTGTTACGTTTGGTGCGTTTACGCAAGGAATTGTTAGTCCTGACCTTGCTGAGTTGTTACTTCCTCCTTTGGCTATGATGCTTACACTTGAAGCAAGTAAAGCGGGTATTTCGCCTACTGTTCGTAGTAACATTACAAAAACCACTATTCCTGAAGAAAACATACTTGAAATAATGAAAGAGCTTCGCCCAGAAAGGTACTACGAATTGAAAAACAAGGGGCCACAAAATTCTGTTGGACAAGTAACAAAGGAAGAAACTCTTTCCGAGACAAAAGAAAGCTTCCTAAGTCTTATAAATAAAGAGGATAAATAACATGGCATTTCCAATGTTTAGCCCCCTTGCTGTTTCTGGTGCTTTAGCTGGTATTGGCACAGGTATTAAAGATGCAAGCAGACTTAGAGAAGAACAAACCTTTAAAGAAAGACTAGCAGATAAAAAACGCGCGCAAGAATTACAGGATATAAGTGACAAAGCAGAAAGAGATTCAAAGATAAGTTTGGCAAAATTTAAGCGAGACAATGAAGAAAGTGATAGAAGAGCATCTAGGGACCATGAAAATGACCTTGGTCGGGATGCTGCTGAAAAAAGACTTGCAAACGCGGCTGGTGATGTTTCAGAAATTTTAAGCGTAGATGTTGATTACAAGTTAGAAGATACTATACCACTTAAAAGGGAACGTCCAGTTGTAACTGGAAGTAAACGACTTGCGTCTGTTGGCAGTACTCAGGAAGAAAGAGAAGCTTTTAAAGTAGAGCATATTTTCCAAGCTGTAAATTTTCAGCATTCTGTGTTTGGTAAAGAAGATGATACAGAACAGCATTTAGCAGTATTTGGGGCTATGCCTGAAAAATTTCAGACAGACCTTGGTAACGCTCTTATTTATAAATACAACAAAGCAATTGAACGCCATGCTGGATCGGGAATAGATTTAAAGAAAGTAAATTACAAACCTTCTGTAGAAGCTTTAGGGTTTAAAGGACCACAAGCAACAATTATTACTGCACTACTAAATCAAACTAAAGATAACAGGTACGATAAACCTTTTGTTGAAACAGTACAAACATTTTCTAACGGCGTTCCTTTTTCTAATTTATTTGCCAGTAGAAAAATTCCAAAACCTCAATATGCGTTTGCACACACAGCATTAAAAACCAACCCTGCTTTAAAACAACTTGTGGGCGGTTTGCTTAGTGATAAACAAGCACATGAGGTTTTTGAAAATGACGATAACTGGAAAGGATTAGTAGGCGAAAATCGTTTTGCTACTGTCGATCAAGCAAAAACTTTTGTGTATAACTTTATTACGGAGCTTACTCCTGTCACAATGAAAAGAGATAGTATAGTTACTCCTGCCTATGAATATCTTAGAGAAATTAAAGGAAATTCTAGAAATATAGCAAAAAGAATTACAACAAGTGCAGATAATGTTATTAACGCTACTACAACCGCTGCGGCAAGTATATTTACAGCGGGAACAATAACGTCTGAAACTGCTGGAAAAGCTTCTGGTCTTCTTGGTGCATGGTTTACAACAATTAAAGATGTTAGTACTGTTAGTGGATTTAACTTTTTAGAAGGAGTTAACATTAGAGGCAAAGATGCCGTTGAAAAAATAAACAGCGCGGCAGAACAACTTTCTAACATAAACGTTGAGAGTGTGTTTGGACCTGCTAGAAATGATATTTTAAGGATGAAAGCAGCATATAAAGCAGAAGCTGAAAGAAATGTTCCCGGTGCGGCAGCAAATGTAAAAGCAATGGAAAAGGCTTTAGCAAATTTAGAAGATCGAAAAGACGCTTATATAGAGCAACAAGAAAATTATAATCCAAATGCTACTTCCGAAGAGAAATTTAACATTGTTTCTAGTCAGTTGTTTGATATTGCACGGGTCCAAGTAACCTTTTCACTCGCAAGTTTGTTGCAAGGTGGTGCTAGTGGCACTAACGTATCTGACAGTGATTACAATCGAGTTTTTGAATCTTTGTGGAACCCACTTGGAAACACCCCACAAGACAGGCGGCTAGGATATCTTACGGTATTGACCTATGCTAATTTATTTGGGCAGGAAATGAAAAATTCTTTTGCTGTAACAAATGACAACGTTGTACAACTAAGAGGCGAGGATGGAAAATTTACCTCGTACAGAGTAGTAAGTCCCGTAGCAGAATCTATTAAACGCGGTCAATTAGAAGCTCTAAAACGATTTACTTTAGACCCCACCGAAGAAAATATTTATCTTTATTGGAAAACTATGGGCCTTGATATTTCACAACCAGTTGCACAAATTCCTGCTAAAGTGGTAAAACAACTTAGAACAGTAACTGGTGGTCAACAACTAGTAACATCACCTGTTGTTCCAGTAGACACTACAGACACTAACGCATTAGATGACATGCTTGGCTATAAGGCAGCAAAATAATGACTGATCTTTCAAACGAAGCAAAAGAATCTGCATTAAACTTTGCCCAGACAATTTCTGGCAGTGGGGTAAATCCGTCTGGTACTTTTAGAGCAGACCCCCCAGTTAGAGAAGACCTTTCTAAAATGCGTAAGGGTTACAGAGAAGCATATGGTGTTACACCAGTAGATGTAGAAAGACAAAGACAGGAAGAAGAACTTAAAGGTCTTGATGCTGTAGAGTCACGAAATCAAATAAACAGAAACAAAACTACTTCTGATTTTTCACAGCCTATGGTCTTTAATGTTTTAGGCTTGCCAGTATCTTCTGATGTTGATTTGCGGCGAGCTACTACACAATACATTGGTAGGAACCGAGACCCTGACATTAGAACATTGTCTTTAACTCCTGACATTGAAGGCAATATTTTTGTGTCGCCAGATGGAGAAAAAAGTCTTGTCTCTTTTGATTTTCCTAGAGATATGATGGGAAATATTGCTAATACTGATGGTACTGTCTACAGTTTAGCTCAGTTTCAAAAAGACGCTATTGTTCCTTTGGCTAACCGAATAGCTGGGGTAAACATTGCGACTGTACTTAACGAACTTAAAGGCCCAAGAGTTGAAAGAGACAAGGTAGAAACCTTAATACTACAACTAACATATGACGCTTTGGAGTCTGACAGGCGGCTGCTTTCTTTGTTTAGGGAAAAAGACCCGGAAGGTGTTAAGTTTTTTGAAGACAAACTAGTAGAAAAAATAGACAGTTCAGATAAAGATAGATTTCCTATAGTTGCTAGTACAGATATGTATGGCAAAGATTATCTTTTAGGACAAACTTATGACAGACACCGGAGAAGTCTAACGCCAGAAGAAGAAGATCAAGGACCGTTAGATTTTTCCTTTCCTCGGTCTGTTGGTGTGTTAGGTACAGAGCAAACACTAGAACCTTTTAATGACTTTGCTCTTGAAAACATTAGACGGTACAATGAAAATAGAACTTTTTGGAACACCAACGTTCCTTTTACGGCTGCTCGTCTTATTACTAAAACGACTGAGTTGCTTACAGGAATTGGTTCAGAAGACCGTAGGAGTGAAACCGTAGCTAGAACGTTAGAAGATTTTTTTGAGCCTATTTTTGAGGTGACACCAAGAAAAATGATGCAACTATCAAACATGGCTGTTGGCGCTGGTGGTTCGATTTTTGGTTATAAACGTTTTTCTGAAGAAGATTTAAATAATCCTAGCATTACTCACAAAGAGGTTTTAGGCGCAGGACCACAAACACTACAAGACGAACTGTTGTATTTTCTTGCCAAAAATTTCATAGGAGAAAGTATGGAATTTGGGGCTGACACAGACATTGAACTTATGGAAGCTAGAGGGGAACCTGCCTCAAAAGTTCTTAAACCGGGATCAGCAGCATTTATTGATCCTACAACTGACAGAGTTGCATTTGCAGGAAAAACATTTTCTGTTGCCGAATTGCCAGTAGACTTTGCTTTGTTTGGTTTAGGAACTGTTGGTGTTCAGGTGTTGCGTAAAACATTGGGAGTAGGGTTATCAAAGTTTCTTAAAGTTGGCGCTCGTGGGGGAGGCACTAGAGAAAACTATACAGGGTTTGAAATTTCTAGGGACGCCCGTAAAACTAGAAAAGAACTAAAATACCTTCCTGATGGAGACTCTAAATACAGTTTTAATAAGCGCGTAGATGCTAGTCTTGGCACTCGTGTGTTAGATGCTTTACTTACAAACGCGCACCAGATGACTCCTATGGGTTACGCTAGACTTCAACTTGGAATGCATGCTGGTTTTGGTGCTGGCGTGGGTGCCCAGAAGGTTCTTCCTGAAGAATGGAAAAAAGAACATCCCGCCTCAACGTTTTTTATTAACCTTACAGCTCAAGTGGTCGGTGGTTTTATGATTCCTGCTGTAACGGGTAGTATGGCCCAAGCTGGTTTTGATCTTACAGGACTTAGCACATTAGGGACTAAAACTGCTAACGTAGGATCAAAAGCGGGTTATGTCGGGAGATTTATTTTTGGTGATGATCGAACAATGCCTGAAGCTCTTGGTAGAGCCTCCCGCAGACAAGGCGTTAGTGGTCCCCAAGGACGAGCTTACGTTACTAAGCTTACTGCGCTACTAGATGCCGTAAAGTTTAACGAACCAGATACGTGGGAAACTATGGTTAAAGGTAGAAAAGAAATACAAGAATTTATAGAAACAGTTAAAGAACCAATCCTTCTTGCTTTTGGAAGAGATAGCGATGGAAATCCTTCTGAATACTCACAAGAAGTTTTAAATACTTTACAACAAGGACTAGGAGAAGTTACACTTTTAGACGCTCATAGGGCAGCAAGATTAGGCAGTGAAAGTAATTTAGTGCTTAAAAGAAATAACTTGCAAAGTCAACAAGAATTAGCAGCATCTGTTATAGCAGAAAGACAAAAAGCAGATGCTGTTATGAGCGAAAAAAATCTTCAGGTAGCTTTGTTTCAAACTTTAGCTGCCTTAGAAAAACAATGGGATGTGGTAAAAAACGAAGACGAAAACATTGGTGGCAACCTTAGAAAAGTAATGACTCAAATGTATGAAGTTGCTGCTGAACCCTTTGGTGGCACAGACAAAGATGGCAGTAACGTACTTGTAGACAACTTTATTACAGCATTCAGTATTGTAAATGAAGTAAACAAAGGCGTTAGAACAAAAGAAGATGCAAGCAACACAATAAGCGTACTGTATGGTAGGCTAGACGATAAACAAAAAGATACATTTGCTTCTTACATAATGGGTCATGCACAAGGCTATGGAGATATTAGTTTACAAAAAATGTGGGAAGATTCTATTCCACAAATAAGAGAGATAGCTATAGAGCAAAGAAATAGAGTTAAAAAGTTTAAAGAAAAAACCTTTGACAATTCTCGTCTTAATGACAAAAATGAATCAAAAACCCCACGTACCAGCCCTGTAAGCGAGGGAAACGCACCAAGTGCAAACTACACTCTTCTGTCTAAAATTTATACTGTTTTAAATAACAGAGTTAATGCTCAATACGCAATAGCTTTTGGAGATAATACAAAGGCAGTTGTACCTGTTAAAGAAATAATGGCTGAAGTAGAAGCTGTAGGTGACGAAGCTAAAGCTTTTGGGTTTTCTGGTGACAAAGCAGCTAGAATAGTTGAAGCAGCGGGTAGAAAAATTAAGAAAGAGTATGCAAATCAAAGAAAACTTGAAGGTCTTGATCCTGAAGACGACGCTCCAAAGTATCTTGTAGATGACCTTGGTAATATGGACGGCAACAATTTAGGATTTAGTTTGAGAGAACTTAATTCTATTGCTTCTGATCTAAGTAAGCAAGCAATTTCTAAACAGAAAAGCGGTAACAACTCAGAAGCAGCAGTATTTTTTCAGCTTTCTGCTGTCTATAGAAAACACCTTAATGAGTATGCAGAAACTAATGCTGTGTTTGATACTGAATTTAGAGAAGCAGTAAATTTATATAAAGAAATTATAGCCAATCCTTTTAGGAATACAGGGCTAAGAAAAAAGATTCTTGACGAAAGTATTGAAAACATAATTTTAGAGGTGTTTAAAGGACCAAACGCAAGGGCAAATTATAATGCTCTTATACTAGAATTACGTAAGGAAAAAGACGCGCAAGGCAAAGTTTTTCCAGACTTTAACGAAACAAAAAAACTAGCAGAAAGTCTTACAAAGCAATTAAAAAAAGCTTTAGATGATGATTTTTATAGTGGTCAAAACTTAGTTATGAGTCCAACAGAAAAGTTTAATCGCTTGCGTAAGATTGTAGCTTCAAGCACAACTACCCCGGCTTCTAGTGGTACTCGTGGCTATCGCTTGTATCGACCCAGCCAAGAAGGTGGATTTTTAGACCTTCTTTTAGGTTCTAAAGGAATGGCAAACAAATTTAAAAGAGAAAATAAATTGTATGCCATATTAAATGACAAAGATCAAATGCTTTTTGAAGACTCACAACAAATTATTATGAAGAATTTTGACCACGATCAGGAATCAGAAATGCTTACTGATTTAGTTGTTCACGATTCCGCAAGCAGAAAAAGTCTAGAGAATGTATTAAACACTGCTGTTAGTGCCCTTATTAGACTTAACATGGAAGACCTTAAAGAAAGTGAAATGTCTGATGTGTGGATTACACTAGGACAAAAAAATTCTTCTGAAGCAGCAGAAACTCTTGTTGACGAAATTGTTGAAGTATCAAAACAAAATTCAGAAAACCCCCCTAGATTAGCTATTGATAAGTTTAATCGAATAGTTAAAGACGCCGAAAAATTTTTAGGCAAAGAAGAGGCACAATACTTCGAAGGAAATTTAAAAAAATACATTGCTTTTAGACTGTATGATAGACTAAAAGAAAAAAGATCAAATGATATAGAAGTAATCAAACAAGACCTTACTGATATACAAAATGATTTTGCTAGAATGAAACCCTTTTACGTAAAAATTTACGGCGAAGATGAAGCTAAAAGCATGGAAACTTTTCTACAGCTTAAAAATTTGCAAAATCAAGGTCTTGAATTAAGCATTAAAACAGCAGGAGATTTAAGTCCAATGTCTCCTACTATGGCTCTTTCTAGAGCATGGGGTTATGCACGAGGTGTTGTGGGTATACGATACATCCTATCTGAATTTTTGTTGCGTAGATTTGCCAGTAGAAAACGAGGCAACCTTGACGCTGTTATTAGTGATCCAGAATTTGCCAATGCGTACATGGACATGATGATGCGTCGAAAACCTGTTGATCCCAAAAGAAGGTCTTACATTAAGACTCGTATTGTAGCTGCTCTTTTGCAAGACGCTAATGAAGAAGAAACTGAAAAGGTTTTAAATGGTATAGGCCAGCTTTATGAAAATGCGGTAGGCGAAGGAATAGACCCAACCCTTGCTTTAATGTCTTTGATGATAACTTCCTATAATAAGCCTTTTATGGAAACACTAGATAAAGAGTATAAAAAAGAAGGTTTTCCAGAAGGAGTTAGAGGACAAATACAAATGTTGCAAAACCCTAAATTTTTAGAAAAAGGTTTGCAACAGTAATGGCTACCAACAGCACAACTACCGACACAGAGTTAATGCTGGCTATTGGCCGACTTGAAGGAAAGATGGACGCGCTTATTCAATCCCACGAAAGACTACAGAGCGATATGAAAGCTTTGTCTCGCAGAGTTAACACCCTAGAAAAAGAACGCTCCCGACTATACGGTGCAGGATTTATTCTTGCACTAGTCGGGAGCGGTATTATGTGGATGGTTTCTGTTTTTAATAGTCAATAAGCACAGCTCAATTTAGCTTAGTACTCTTAATAGCTTTGTACACCTCTTCTACTGTACCTTCTGTTTTCTTGATTGGCTCAGTGATCTCTTTTTCAAACGTAGCCATACCACAGTACTCTTCTATTTTAGATTCTATGTCATCAACTAACTCAGTGCCGTACCTAATAAGGTTTGCAAGATCGTGGGTGTAACCAAAATCAGGTAGGGCATCATCCATAAATTCTACAAAGTCTTCGGCATCTAATTTACTAACCTCAAGAGTTGGGGACAAGGACGCATCTTTGTCTAGCATTAAAGAAAAAGAAAGGACGTTGATGAAGCGTCCTTCTTTTTTTGTGTCATTCTTATCAGACATCTACTAGCTCACAAACGTCGCCTACGCAACTAAACTCTTGGGTTCCCTTTGTAGTGTCTTCTTTCTCGTACTCTTGTAGTTTGTAGAAGTCTATCTCCTTGGGCATACTTGCTAGAAGGTCATGGTACGTAGCCTCGTCCACTTCTTCATAAGGCGCTTGAGTATAGACCGCATCACTGTGGGGGAAGAAAGAAACACCCGACATAAAGTCAAAGTTTTTGTAAACCCATGCCGCAACTTCCAGCCATTCATGTTCACGAACTGTAATCGTGATACTGGGCTTGTGTTCGCACCAGTGCTTTTGGTACGTAAGCCAGAGTTCAAGATGTTGAATAGGTGAGATATCATCATTAATTAATGCCCCTTCTGGTGCTTCGATTGGAAAAGAAAACACAGCCGTGCTTTTACTTTCGACATCCCCAACAGCATCCTCACAAGGAATGCCTGAGTCCATGAGGAATTGTGTCAATGGGTCTTTCTTGTCCCCCCGGACGCGCCTGATGTAGTGTTTGCTGTGTCGGGGGTGGATACCACTGGCAGCATCTACAAGCTGGCTGACGGTCCCTGACGGCTTGACACAGGTAATGGCTGTACTCTGTTGGATGCCCAATGAATCTGCCCACACTTCATTTGTATCAACAGCAACCTTTCTTAGGCGCTGCAACATACTATCAAGGTCACCCTCGCCACCATTCGTTAGCTCGTTATCCATGATGCCTGTCATGCTAACACCCAGTAGTCGCTCTTCTTCTGTGGTGGCTGACCAGATTTTTCTGAGGTATTTAAAGTCAGTTAGAGTAGCTTGGTATGTTCCAAGGATGGTGGCAAGCTTCACTTTCTTTTTAAGAGTTTCCTCAGTGTCATCTTTTTTAACCACCACCTCTGTAAGATTACAGAACTGATTGGGTCGTAGGATAATCTCACAGCAGGGATTTGTGCCAAACTCATGCTCTGGGTTACGCCTACCATTCACAGCAACCTGTTTCTTAGCAGCAGCACGACTGAACATACCCCTCTCACCTGACCGGCTCTCGTACAATGAGTGCCACTCCTTCATAAACACATTCATGTCAGGCAAAGACTTATACACAGCAGAGTTGTTAGCGTAAGACCGATGGCTGTGGTTGTTCCACCAGTCACCAGACTTGGATGCTCGCAACAGATCATCGCTAAGGTTGCTGAGAGAGATAAGGGCTGAACGGCGCACACCGCCTACTACTACTACTTGTGCCGTCTTACAAACAAGATCGTGACACTCTAAGCTACTTAATCGCCGTCCAGCCGCTTTAGTAAACATGTTAACTGCAAATCGGAACAGATCATTCAATGGCTCTGGGCCAGAGGCTCGTCCCCCAAAGGTCTTTAGTCGTGCGCCAGCAGGTCGTACAAGAGACATGTCCCACGTTGGGATTTGCCCAGAGTATAGCAAGGAGATCAACTCCTTAAATGCCCTTGCCCAACCAGACTTACTGTCCTTGACCCTGACTACTATTGTGCTGTCCTCGAAGTGTTCCGCCACATCTGGAAGCTTGGTGATGCACTCACGCTCAACAGAGAAGCCTACCCCCGTACCATTCATAAGGATGTACAACACCTCATCAAAGGCTCTTGGGCTGTCAATAGGAACATAAGCACAGTTGTATGCAGCTACATTGCAACGCTCTACAGCAGTACCCGCTGTCATCAACAGCCGCATGGATGGCATGATGTCCAGATTAAGTACCGCAGTCTGCAACTCAGTGCGGGTTGAGACATCAAGGTCAACATTGTTCTTCTCTTTCAACCGACTAACCATGTAATCAAAGTACCGGGTCACGGTTTCATCCCAAGTCTCTCTGCGTTGTTCTTCATCAACCCAACGAGAGTAACGAGAGGTGTGAATATATTTTTGGTATGGTGTCGGTAGTACAGTCATATTACTTTCGTCCATTAATTATACTCCACTTAAATCTGGTTCTTTGTAATTAGAAGACTTCAGCACTTTGCCGTCCTCCCTGTAAATTGGTTTGCCGTCATCCCCAAGCTTTGACATGTTGGACTCATGCACCCTATCAAAGATGGCGTCCATGTCCCAGCCGTAATCAACGAACAGCCCAGTCAAAACATATAACAGATCAGCCGCTTCTTTCTTCATGTTAAAAGGCATAGGCTCATCAGAGGAGTATGAAAATACTAAGGACAATGGAATTGCTTCCATTAATTCTTTGTATTCTTCTTCAATTAATTTAACACGCCTATGTATGGATGGTGTTTGACCAAAGGCTTCTTGGAACTCTTTGACTGACTCATAGAATTTGTTCACATCCCAACTCCCTTTTCAAATTCTAGGTCAACGTCATATTCTTTTCGCTTCCTACTAAGGTACTCCAAGTACCACAAAGCTTTATCTAAGTCTTCCATAGGCTTTCCCTTGTACTCATAACGAGCAAGGTATTTTATGACATTACCTTTAAGGTAGCCTAGAAACTCTCTCTTTGACATAGACTCTTCTAACAATTGGATTGTTTCAAGAGTACCTACGTTGTAATGAGCAGGGCTGTTAACATTGTCATTCGTCATAGTCATCCCCAAACAACCACTGGTCGTTAATAACTCTGCTGTGGTATTTAAAACTGTGCTTGTCACACCAACCACCATAAG
>Ga0209337_1002112_pt1 | contig 14622 bp, 12 predicted proteins | sample LinPmetageLP53_FD_184044 | JGI IMG/M metagenome (GOLD analysis project Ga0209337, IMG submission 184044) | Marine viral communities from the Pacific Ocean - LP-53 (SPAdes) (version 2) | ecosystem: Environmental > Aquatic > Marine > Oceanic | place: Pacific Ocean | collected 2010-02-08
TACACCCCCCCCCGTCTAAAATAAACAGAGCATATACTCATATCGCTAAGGTAGGGGTCTAAACAAATCGAGTGAAATTTTGAAGTCTATCCTACGCGTGTAGCTCTAATGTAGTATCTTAGTAAAGATATATATCTTAATAAAGCAAACTAAAGTTCTTAACATAAGGCTATAATGATTATCTAGGCTCCACTAACCATCAAGGCTCCACTAGTAGTTATGGCTGCTATTACCGCAAGTGGGCTCCATTAAGCATGGGGGATTTCAAATAGAGCAAACCTTTATATAGTGGGTATGACTTGTTAGGGTATGACAACAATAACATCAAGAATAGCAACAACATGTGAAGACATTAAACTACTTCTTCTTGAGAAGAACGCTAAGTATGGCAATAGTGCAGTAGAGCCATTGAGCATCTTTTCCAAGCAAGGTAATGCAGCCGCGATTTGCGCACGAATCGATGATAAGTTGAGCCGTATTGCGAATACAGGGCTCAATGATAGCACCGAAGATACGTTGGACGACTTAATTGGATACCTTATCTTGCTCAAAATAGCTCGTGACGAGCCTAGTAGAGCTAAGGGGACTCAAACTATCAGCGTTTTTACTAGTGCGGAGGATGCAGCATGGCTGTAGACGACTGGGAACCTAGTTTTATGAGGCTTAGTCCCTCAAAAATTAACACCTATATGAAGTGTCCGCGGGAATTTTATTATAAATACATAGCAAAGATTCCGGAAAAGAAGACTATACATCTTTTTCGGGGAACGTTAGTTCATAAAATTCTAGAGGACTTGTTCAAAACCAAATTCAAGACGTTCAAACAATGGGAGGATGGTAGTCCGTTCGAATGGATGGAAGGCGAGTTTGTTACCGGATGGGAAGAAAAGATTACATCTAAGGGCTGGTTGAAAGAATTACATAGTGAAGAGGAAATAGAGGCTATGCGTATAGAAACTCACGATATATTATTGAATTTCGTTAAATCCGTTGATAAAAAATTGAATGAAATGGTACAGTGGAAGATATACCGTAACAAACAACAAGCTTGGAATTCCGTTGCGCCTAAATACTCTGAAAAGTGGGTTAAATCTAATCAATATGCCATAATTGGTATAGTAGATGCAGTGTGTAACGACTTTGATGGGGGTACAACCTTACTAGATTACAAGACTTCTAAGCGATATGGAGCATACCTTCCTGAAGATTACTACAGACAGTTGATAATTTATGCGTTTTTGTACACGTTAGAGATGGGAGAGATGCCTAATTTCGTTGGTGTTAACTATTTACGCTTCGATGATACGTTTTATGTCAAGGTAAACCAAGGTGTTTTAGACGAGGCTAAAGGAATTATAATGTTTGTACACGATTGTCTTAAAGAAAGGATGGAAGAGGAGGAGAAATATGAACAAAAACCTCAAAATCTATGTAAATGGTGTTCATTTTATAAAGGAAATGGTGGTACTTGTGACGTTATCATACCTAAGTTCCAATGGAAAGGTAAGAAATCTAACCGAAAATCCGATGTAAAGACCGAGAATGCGTTTGTTAGCGAAGATGAGTTTGCAGCACACACTGAAATACCTCCAGAAGAAGGCATGGTTAAAGGTAAAGTCGTTTGGGACGACTAGGGTATGGATATAATACCTTTAGAAGTGTCAATAAAGCATAGTGTAGTAGTTTATATCTTACAGATAATGTGTTACATAACCAAAGCTTTATATACTAGTGTCACGTAGATTAATGCATGGCGCGCGACGATTATGGTGCTATCTCTGTGATTTCTGACGAGGAACGGGAAGCTTTAGGCTTAGGAGGTAGAAAACCTGATGAAGAAGAAGAAGGACTCTTTGAAACTATAGGTAAAGCTGGTGATAAACTAGGTGATACTAAACTTGGAAAGAAAATAGGTTCTATATTAACAGTTATTATTTTAGCCATGTTTGGTAGCGGTACTGCTGACCTAGGCATGTTACAAGACATTTTTGGAGGAGAGGAAGAGATTATTACAATGGGTGGATGTATGGACGTTTCGGCTGTCAATTTCGATAGTAAAGCTACTTTTGACAACGGCAGCTGTGTATTCCCTCCCCCTGTAGTGTATGGCTGTACAAATTCAGAAGCGGATAATTATAATTCACAGGCTACCCATGATAATGGGCGATGTCAATTTCTTGGCGGACCACCTGATAACAACACAGGTAGCAACGAGACCCAGACCAACGAGACAGTGTATGGGTGTATGGATATAGATGCATCTAACTACAATAGTAGAGCAGAAGAAGACGATGGTTCCTGTGAATATGAAGAATATGACTGTGTTGCCAATAAAACTTACTTTTACAATGGTATGCAATACGAAAACTACTCTAGAGAAGATAATACATTAAATATAACTATAGATATTGATACTAACTGTGACCAAGAAGCGTTACCAGTAATGGTAACCTTTGATGTAGGTCATATGAAGGTAGAAGATAACGAAACAGTTTGGAACGGATATATGTACACTGACCATTACTACAACATAACCGGGTGGCAAGCGGATGAATATACACTTGTTTCAGGGCCAGAATGGTTTACCGAACCTTATACAGGGTGGTACATGGTATATGTTAATCTTTATGCCGATTGGAATAGAGATGGAAATTATGATTATGTAACTTATTTTTACATAAATGAGATTACACTAGAGGACGAAGAGTGATAGAATGGATATATATACTCGAAATACTAGCAGTAGCAATGGCATTCATGGGATTTTCTTTGTTTCTTTTAATAATAATTCAATCTATACGAAAAACATTAAAAGGGGTACCACATCTGATGAGGGTATCAACAAAAAAAGAAGAAAAAAAATTGAAAAAGGAGGAAACTAAAATGGCAAGAACAAAAAAAGATAGTGGATTGCAAAAGGAAGACACAACGTTTAACGACGTTTTTATGTTTTTAATAGCTGTACCCTTAGTTTTGCTTTGGACTTTATTTGCAGGATACGTCATATGGACAGGGCTACACACTCCAGAAGTATTATCAAATATAGATTCCTATACTACACTGATAGCAATATTAGGTGGGCCAGCCCTACTTATTATTAAAGATGCTTTAGATGTATGGAAAACCGAGCAAGCAACTAAAAGTGCGTTTTATCAAACGAAAGCACAGGCAGTTATTGATATGAACATGTCTCACCAAAAGCAATTACACGATGTAGAAAACAAACACCAAGCACAAATGCATTTGATTGAACAAAACGAACAAACAAATGACCACAGTGTAAAAGGTAAGAAATAGTAATGCACCGATGTCCTGTATGTAACAGTCGCGCAATAGCTTATTTCTATGATGGCACTATAAAGTGTCTAAAGTGCAACGATTGACGCAATCTTTATATACTATGGCGTGTTATAAGGTATAGTGGCTCCTAGCAGACCACAGACCCACAGGATTTTTACGCAAGTAGCGTCTTATGGGGCCACACAACGAAAGCTTTATATAGTGCTATCACATTATATTAACTGGTGAAAACCATGGCAAACGAAACAAACAACGAAACAGCAGCCAATGATACAGTAGACGATGGAAACATCACTGCAATTATTGATACTGTAGAAGAATCTGGACTTTTAGATACTCTAATGGATGAACCATTACTTATGGCACTAGCTGCTGTAATATTAGGTATGGGCGCTTATATCGCTTATACTGTACCAGCCGTTAAAATGTTAGTCTTTAAATATATAAAGAATAACGAAGCTGAGTTAATGGGTTTATTAGATAAGAATTTATCGAAAGTACAGATGAAAGCATTCGAAAAACTTGATGAAACTGCACAAAAGCACATCAAAGATTCATTAGTCAAGAATGTATTAATTACAGCTTGGGATGAAAAAGATGATGAACTTGCAGCATTAGTTAAATCTAAAGTTAAGGCAGCACTCGACGAATCCAAGTAATGGACGTTGAGGGATATCAAGAGAGATTACGTCAACGAGTCGGAGAAGCAGAATATGAACGTCATAAAGAGCTTGTCCGTCTGTTGGCTCGCAATCTTGCTCTTGAAGACGTACTTTGGGAAGAAATTCTTGTATCTATTCGGGATGTTAACGCTAGAACAGAGTTATTGCGACAAAGAAATACAATTGTTAAAGATATACATACAGAATTTAGAGCGTTAAATATAGAAGTACCAACTCTGGTTGAAAAGAATACAGAGAATTTTTCTAAAGTATTGGAGGGTTTATTTGATGAAGATACCGATAAAGAACGAACAAGAGAAACTGAACGCAGCGATTAGTGGTATAGCGGCTCACGATTCTCTTCATTTAGAGAAAATCTTCGAGAAATGCCGTGAAGACCCTGTAAAAATGACTTTATTAATCAGAGCTTTTTGTGAATCTTACTTAATTGACAATAAAAGAAGACCACTTAAACTAAGACCTATGCAGGAAGACATAGTGGTAGAAGCTCTTACATATCCAGATGGAGATAGTGGAAAACATCGTAAAGTTGCTATTCTGGCTCCACGGGGCTCAGGCAAATCCTTTGCTCTTTCGGTAGCTACAATTATCTATATGTTCTTTAAAAGATTTAGAGATTTAATATTTATTTTGGCTCCATCTGAGGACCAAGCTTCACTTATCTTTAACTATGTATATAGACACTTTGCTGATAATGCTTTTTTAAACGGCTTAGTAGACCACTATAGGTTTCACAATAAGCCTAATATCACAATGAAGGGAGGAACGGTGCTACGTAGAACTCCTATCGCAGCTTCAAATCAAGGTCAATCTATAAGAGGTCAACATCCTACTTTCTTAATAGTAGATGAAAGTCCTTTAATAGACGATAAATTGTTTATAGACAATGTAGAGCCTTGTATTATTTCTAATACAGCGCCTTTTATCAACTTAGGTACTCCCAAATCAAAAGAAAACCACATGTATCGTTACTTGTATGATGAAGCATACGCTGAAAGTTTTTCACGAATGCACTATACATGGAAAGATGCAGTAAAGAGAGGAAGAGCGTACGACCCGCCTTATACGGAGGAAGATATGCTCACAAAGATGATGGAATGGGGTGAAGATTCAATATATTGGAGAACAGAATATGAGTGCGAGTTCGTCGAATCCGTCTCGAACATCTTCAATCCCGAAATACTACGAAGTACCTTCCAACCCATACAGTTCCTCGAAGGAGGAACGGGTCATGGGAATTGTACTGTGGGTGTGGATATTGGTAAATCCGTTAATAGCACTGTTATTAGCGTTTGGTCTACCGACAAATCCGATACCCAGAATGTTGCAAGTCTTATATATTTGGAAGAAATTACTCCTAAAACAGGTGGACATGATATACCATTTCAACGTGAGCGTATCCTTGACATTTGTATTAACTATGGCGCTGATAAACTTATTATTGATGCTACTGGTATTGGCGGTGCGATTGAGCAAGAGATGAGGATAGGTTGCATGAACAACGGTATACATTTTTTACCGTTCATCTTTACAGGTGGACCTAGAGGTACAAAAACACAAATATATCGAGATATGGTATCATACTTACAGAAGGGTCAAGTTATAGTACCCGACCCTAAGAATTTACCAGCTAATCATGCAAAATTAGTCAATAAATGGTATAGAGAGCATGTAGATTTAGAATACACGATGGATGCAACTAATAAGTCAGAAAAAATATCTGCTCCATCAGGTAAACATGATGATTATTGCGATAGTACAGCTATTGCATTACATGCAGCCTTAGCAATGTTGCCATCTTCTGGTACATTTACTAGCGTTTCAGTGAATCCACAGAGACGTGTAAATAAAACTAGCGGTGGCTGGACAGGTTCGGGCGTTACGACCTCTAAAAGAGGTAGTTCTGTGTTAAGAAAACACGCGCCGGGTGGTATTTGAGCGAAACCTTTATATACTATCACTGCGGTATAGGTAATGATAGCTATGCCTCTACGTGATTATTTGCCAAATATTTGGCGTAAAAGGGAATTCGCAACAGTTGGTACAAACCCACCTTTTAAAGACGACGAACCTAGAAGTTTCGGAGCCGGCGTTATTAAACGCATAAAACTCCAAAACAATTCTAAAGGTAGATTCGGATATGGCGGAGGTTCTAATAAAGAGCCACAAATTGGTGATAACAGAACGTATATGAATGTATATTTATCTGACCCGATTATAAAGACTCTGATAGACTTACCTTGTATGTATGCAGCGAAAGACGGTTACGACATTGTTACAGATAATGACGAAGAACGCGAAGCTATCACCTCTTTTTTCGATGATATTAACTTAGAACAGATTATATATTCTTGGTTACGTAATGGTAGAATATTTGGAACAGGTTATTTAGAATATACCGGAGATAACCTTGTATTAAGGTCTTCTCAAAATATGTACGTACAACGTAATGAAAGAGGACAGATAATGTACTATTATCAAGATATTGGAGATGATGCAGAAAATGTTAGATTTGAAGAAGATGAAATCATTGAATATAAGAATAATTCCTTTGATGATTATGCTTATGGCCTTAGCGATATACACCCTATTTTATATTTGGTTGACCTTAAAGATTATGCAGAACGAGACATTGGAGCGGCTCTTAACAAATATGCCACTAGTAGGTTTGACATATCTGCTGGCTTACCTGATATGCCTTATGGACCTGATAAGATTAATGAAATCGTATCTGCCTTTAACACGTTAGAACCCGGTGAAGATATTATTCATGGTAATGATATAGTTATTAAAGAGTTACAAGGTACACAGCGAGCTTTTGAATATGGTAAATATACAGATGATATATTAAAGAAAATACATATATCATTAAAAGTTCCTATAACTATGTGGGAAAAGCCCGAACAAGCTAGACCTATATTCGAACCTTATGTGAAACATTTACAAGCAGCTGTAGAAGCTTCTTTAAATTCACAACTTATGCCTCAATTAGAATCAGGCAAAGCTAAATTTTCTTTCCGTCAAATAAACGTAGCAGACGCATTTGCTAAAGCTAAGACGGATATGATATATCTCTCAGAAGGTGTTCTGTCACCTAGTGAAGTAAGATTAGAACGTGGACTGAATCCAGAAGGAATCGTAGAACAGCAAGAGACTGCTGAGAATGCTAACTTATCTGGTGGTAAAGATGAGGATAAATCCGAAGAATCAGCCCGTACAGAAAACAGAAATCTAACAGGAGACAGAGAAAAATGAGCGAAGAATATGAGTACGAAGAGTGTATTGTAGTAACTATGCCAGCCCTTAAAAAGCGCGGTATAAAAGATTATGATAAGATGGCGGCAAATCTATGTCGCATGCGAGTAGAAGAAGGCACTGCCAGAGAATTTGCGGTAGCAGATACTACCAAAGAAGATTTAAAACGTACCTTTGCATTAGAATTAGAAGAACCTTTGAACGTGGGTAAAGAAACGATAGACTACCCTATCATTGCTATCACGTCAGGAGTACATGATGAGCAAGGAGACCAAAAGGTTTATATAGAGCCTTCAATATTGAAGGACAACATAGAAAGTTTTAAAGAACTTCCTATTTACTTTAATCACCAACGAACCGACGACGACCTTATTGGTAAGGCTATCAATCCCGAAATCGTAGAGTTAGACGACGGTAAAACTGGTATTAAAATGTTAGCTAAAGTCTTCAAAGACGCAGCTAAAACAAATGAAGTGTTGGGAAAGTTGGGAAACGGCGATATGACACATGTAAGTATAGATTGGTTTTCTAAAGACCTTGATGTTTTAGGAGAGCCCTTTGCAACTGACATTCGTCCTATTGAGGTGAGTTTTATTGATAATGAAACTCGAACCCCAGTTTGTGAAGCATGTACAATTGAAAACGGAAAGGAATGTGATGAACACCGTGAATTCGGTGAAAAGGAATCTGATTGTGGCTGTGGCGGTCATGAGAAAGATTCATGTGCCTGTGATAAACATGGGGACAACAGCGAGGTAATAACTATGGCTGAAGAAGAAATAAAACAAACAGATGCTGAGAGCATCACAGAGCGTTCATTCGCTACTATGAAATCTCAGTTAGATGAAATGACTACGTCTTTTGAAGAATTGAATACCAAGCACGAGGAAGCACTTGCTTTAGTAGCAAAATTCGAAGATATGGAAGTTAAGAGAGAAGAGGAAGAACTCAAAGCTCAAAAACTTTCATTCGTAAACGCAATACTAGAGAAAGAAGCACTTCTTGGAAAACTCGAAGAGGACAACAAGAATGCTCGTGTGGAGGAACTTTCTTCATGGGATGGAGTTAAGCTAGAAGGATACAGCATCGCAATGGAGTCCATACCAGTACCAGAAGATTCAGAACGAACTTTTGGAAAAGGTAAGGCCCATGATGCTGAAGAAACGCCTGTAGAGGCAGAAGATACCCCACGCATGTTTGCGATGGAAAATGGTAAAGTTAAATTTACTGGGTATAAAAACTAAGGAAAAATAAAATATGGCAACAGAAATATTAGTAAATGATGGTGGAGCGCCAGCGCGTATCTTACCATTCTTGGCAACAGCAGCCGTTACAGCTGGGGACTTGTTAATGGTTCACACTGACGGTAAAGTCAAACCTACAACTACTGCAGTCATTCCATCAATTGGTGTAGCTTTAACAGATGCAGCAAGCGGTGCAATGGTTAATGTAATTAGTGGAAGAGGAGTAATTGTACGAGTAGTACAAAATACTGACTTAGCAGCAGGAGCAATATGTATGGTAGATGCAAGTAACGTAGGAGAAGTTATAGCACATACAGGAACTGGAGAAGCAAACTTAATGGCTTGTGTAACTCTAGAGGACGTAGCAGCAGGGGCACTTTGTAAAGTGATTCTGCACTAAGGAGATAAAATATGGTAACAGCAAAAACAGGAATACTTTCATCTGCATCAGCAGGCGACGGTACAACAAGCACAGCAGCACAACGTGTTATAGTAGATTTCAAGGACGCTCTTGTAGATTACAGGACAACCGAATTGAACGCTATCAGCATGTTTTGTGATACAATGCAGACAGAAACCGGTGGAGATATTGATATCACCATCGCAAAGCCAAGTATGGCTATGGAACAGATAGATGAAGGTTCAACACCAGCATACCAAAGTAATAATCTCAGAAATGAGCGTATTAGTGTTAAAGAATGGGGTATTGCAGTCGGTGTAACCCGTAGAATGATTGAAGATTCACGATTCAACGAAGTTGAGTTGGCTATGAATGAAGCAAGACGAGCAGTAGACAGACATATCACTAAACACGTTATGTACTCCCTTATGGGTGTAACTGATGCTACAGTTCGACCTGAAGCAACAATCACTACAGCATCTGAAAATACGATTGAAGAGTTCGGAGCTTTCCCAGCAGGGGCATTCTTCGGAGCATCTCCATCAACATCTTCTTTAGACCAAGGACGACTTGTCGAATATGGTGATTATTCAACTACAGCTTTAAATACGCTAGGTAGTCACTACGTTGCAAGTTCAGCTACGGTAACTGGAACAAACGATATCGCTTTGGTAGACTTAACTACAGCTATGAACTTAATATCTGCAAAAGGTGGAAATGCAAATTTAATTTTGGTCAATCCATCCCATGTTAAGAATCTATTAGATATGGCAGACTTCACTGCAGCTCACGTAGCTCATGAAAATTCAAGAGTTGGAGACGGAAATATTGCAGCAGATGTTCTAGGTGGAGCAGGTTCCAATGGACTCATTGGTTCATTGTTCGGTATGAATATCTTGGTCAGTGCATGGTGTCCACAGGGAAGATTTGGAGTATTTGATACTTCTGTCAAACCTATGGCTTATGTAGAAAGACGTGGTATGACTGTAGAAGAAGCTAACCCCGGATTTGGAATTGTCGGTTCCTATATGTCTATGAGATATGGACTAAAAATCGTCAGACCAGAATCAGGTGTTATCGTCTACGGTGCTTAGATAAATTAAATTATAGTAAGTAATTTGATATAGGTACGGGGAAAACCTTAATTTCCCCACCCTTTTACCGAAACCTTTATATACTCCTGACGGTTAATATATTATACATCGATTCATACTCTTTTGAGATGCGATGTAAAAAAGTAAGGAGAAAATATGGCACTAAGTGATAATCGCGGAGGACGCGAATTTAATAAGTTTGTGGCAGATGGTAGCGGCGACGCTTCTATTAGAGTAACATCTACATCATCTGTAACTACATCAACAACGGCAGGAGCGGGCTCAACAACTAGCGGATTTGCTACTGGTACAGGTACAGCTACCCCAACCAGTGGACAGACATTAATTCTTGCAGCTACAGATGTAGAAGGTAAATCTAGAATTGGTATTCAGATTTTTAATACAGGAACATCATCCAGCCCTAATACTCAAGACGCAGTATATAAGGTTTGGGGTTCTTTAATAACTACACCCGGTACAGTAGGTGGAGCTAACTGGACTCAAATTGGTGATGATATAGAAATAGAGGAAGCTAGTAACGCATATAAAGCTATATCAACTACACCTATTAAACATATTTCAGCAACTGGTCACGCTACGGGTTCAGCAGGCACTGATGCAGCAACTACAACTAATATTTATTTAATGGCGGATTGAGGTACCTTTGGAGGTACTAAATTATCTAGCCAATAGCCCCGCAATGGGGTTTAACTTCTTTGGTGAGGTGGCCTAATGGCAGGCTTAGTTACATGGACTGGTTCTACAAATACAGTCTGGAGTACAGCAGGAAATTGGTCAGCAGGTTCAGGAGGCACAGCACCTCCAGCAACAGATGATGATGTTATAATTCCAAATGTAACCAATGACCCAGTGCTTGATGCGGATGATACTATCAATTCTTTAGTAATTAGCTCTGGAGGGAATCTTGATGGTAATGGTAACGTACTTACAATAGACGGTAAGAATGGTGCTGGTTATGCTGTGGATATTGATGGTATAATAACTGGAACAGACACAGACATAACAATAACAACGGCAGCAGCTTGTGATTTAGATTTAAAACCAACGGCTGGAGCTATAAGACATCTTACAATTAATCACGCAAGTTGCGTAGGTACATGGACTGCTGATACTACTTTGTCAGGTAATCTTACAATAACGGCAGGAGAATTTACGGCACAAGGTGGAGCAACACTTACAGTAACAGGAGCTACAATAGTAGGAGATGGAAGTTCAGGAGCCAATACTGCAACATTAACTTGTGTTTCAGGGGCAGTAAGTTTAGGGGCATCTTATACTGCTGGTTACGGACTTTGGGTAAAACGTGGTGGAACTTTTGTGGGAGGTAGTGGTGCACACACATTTGGTTCTTTTGTTAATGACGACCACGCACATAGTATTACTACTTTTACAAGCCATGCAAGTGGAACTACGATAAGTAGTGAAAATTCAGGTGCAGGTTCTAATGGATATGCGATGACAATATATGATGATAGTGTTTTTGATGAGGCGGATGGGCTTGTAGTTTTTACAGGGCCAAGTTCAGACATTTATATTTCAGGTTACAGTTTACATAATGTTACTGTCAATAGTTCAGGAAATACATTAGCGTTGCAAAATGGGCAGACTTTCAGTGGCAATCTTACAATAACAGCAGGAACACTAACAACAAGACCAGCAGGTACAAGTGAAAACAATGCACTTACAGTAACAGGAGCTATTGATATTACAGGAACCTTGACGGGCAATGCTTCAGCTATTAGTGCAGGAGGCCTTCGTGTAAATTCAGGTGGAACATATACTGCAACAAGCGGAGTAACTTCTATAACTGGAGAACTTTCAAGTCATGCTTTAAGAATATCAGGTGGCGGAACATTAGCTAATAGTGACGGAACATTTACATTTTTAAATGTTAACTCAAGATTAACAATGAATGGAACTGGAAACCTTCATCATTTAATTCTTAATCACGCAAGTTGCTTTATTATGCTTCAATCCGATGGAACCACAACTGTAGAAGGAAACCTTACAATAACAGCAGGACAATTAACTACTTTTGCTGAAGGAACCACCACATCAAAGAACCTTACAGTAACAGGAGATGTAAGTGTAACAGGAACACTTACTGGTAATGCTTCTGCAATTAGTATGGGAAGTCTTACAATAGCAAGTGGAGGAACTTATACTGCAACAAGCGGAACTACTACAATTACTAAAGATGATACAAGTCAGTTCCTTTATGAAACAATATCAGGAGCAACTTTTACTCATAATAGTGGAACTTTAACAATTACAGGTGATGGTAAAGTAAAACCGAGAGCAGGAACAGGTAACTTTCATAATGTAACATTAAATGCAAGTGGCAATACAATAGAGCAAGGTGCAGATACAACTATTGATAATGATTTAACAATTACCGCAGGTGAATGGTCTACAGGATATTCAGGGTTTGGTTACAGTAATCTTACAGTAACAGGAGATGCAAGCGTAACAGGAACACTCACAGGCAATACTTCTTCAGTTAGTCTTGGAAGTCTTACAATAGCAAGTGGCGGAACTTACAGTGCAACAAGCGGAACTACTACTATTACTTCTGAAACAAGTGATTATGCTTTAAACAATGCTGGAACATTTACACACAATAAAGGAACCGTTGCCATATCAACTGGGGCAGATACAAATTTAGATTTAACAGGAAGCTCAGGTAATTTATACAATTTAAATATTACTTCAGGAAATCATAAACGATATTGGTTGCCTGATAATGCACAGATAGATGGTAATTTAACTGTGTCTACTGGTGAGTTTCTTCCAAATGATAACAGTTATGATTTTACAGTATTGGGTGGTGTCTTACTAACTGGAGGAACCTTTGGAGGGAATGGTACAGGAGATTATAATTTTGGTTCTATAACTATTGGTGCAAGTGGTGAATTTAAAACCACACAAGCCACAATGACTGTAAAAGGAGCAGTTCGTAATTTAGCAGGTGCAGGTGGATGGGTACATCCGACAGGTACAAAGGGAACTGTAAAGTTTGAAGGAACAGGAGGAATCCTTGAAGGAGATTTAAATGATTCTCCCATTAATGTAAATCTTGACCCTTCTGTAAGGTTATCGGCAGCGAATACTAATGGTAATTATATTGGCATTCCATCTAATACAGAGTTAGAAGCCTTAGAGACTGGAGGTACGGTTTCTATATGGTGTAAACTTAATACAGCAGGAGCTTCGGGTAATTTCACAAATCTTATAGGTATAGGAACGGCTGGAGCAAGTGGTTTAATTGCTGGAATATTTAGGTATCAAGATGCTGGTACTGTTTTCTTTAATGTTAAACACGCAGACGGTTCAACCAGTTACATAGGCAGTACTGCTGAAAATTTAGGAACTTGGCAACATTACGCACTTAGTTTTGATGACGGTGCTATAAACTCTTACGTTAATGGTAAGTTAATAACTACTGATACTACGGCAGGTGATACTTACACTATACCCACAGCGACAGTTAATGGTGATTCATTGTGTGGTTTTATTGGGAGTGAGTCAGCCAGCGTTGCTGAAAATTCAGATATGGAAATAGCAGATGCAAGAATATATGATAGTGCATTAAGTCAAGCAGATATTCAAATATTAGCATCTAAAGTACGTTCAGAAACTTCTTTAGTAAGTGCATCAAGTGATTTGTTATTACAATATAAATTAGATGGAACGGATATTAGCAGTTCCACTGTGGACAATGCAGAAGGTACCGCTGGAAGAGATGGAATAATAAAAGAACACGATGGCACAGCAACCACACATACGTTAGTAAGAGATGCCTTTAGTGTAAATGTTCAGGTCAACGGTACAACGACAGATGGAACTGTTACAGTAACACAAGGAAAGTTAGAGGGTAAGGCTTTGTCATCTTTAAATTTTGACGGTAGTAATGACTACGTTGATATTGGTGAGTTAGGAGATTACACGGCTATTTCAATGATTGTTTGGGTAAAACCACATGATGCAACGCCAACGAGTCAAGGAATTGTAGGTTTTGAAGGCAATCAAAACGGAATAGCTACAGGTTCAGGAAGTAACGTTCTTAGGATTAAACACGAAAGTGTGAACAGTTCACTTACTGACACAACGTATACTTGGGTGCAAAATAAATGGCAACAAGTAGGATTTAGTTGGAATGGTTCTACATTAAATGTTTTTGCAGACGGTGTTAAAATTAATTCTGTATCTTTAAGTGGAAGTGCGTGGGGAACGTCAAATGCAGATATTGGTGCATTGACTAATACTACTTGGCCTTTTGATGGTCAAATTAGAGACGTAAAACTTTACGATTATGGATTATCAGATGACCAAATGGCTTCATTATATTCTAACACATATCCTCAAACACCAAAACATTGGTATAGATTAGATGATAGTATTCAAGGAGTTAATACAGCGACAGCAGTAAGTTCGGGAACTGCAACGTCGGTAGATGGAACACTTACAAACTTTTCAGCAACTAACGGAAGCTACTCAGATACAGGTAACTGGAACAACGGCACTCTTGACCTTGACAGTACACTTACGATAGCAGCTAACGGAACTTTGTCAGCACCAAGAGGTGATTTAGATTTAGCAGGTAATTTCACAATAGCAGCAGATAC